>Ga0224555_1001505_pt1 | contig 31779 bp, 32 predicted proteins | sample 714S23034metaG_FD_180687 | JGI IMG/M metagenome (GOLD analysis project Ga0224555, IMG submission 180687) | Peat soil microbial communities from Stordalen Mire, Sweden - 717 S2 30-34 | ecosystem: Environmental > Terrestrial > Soil > Wetlands > Peat | place: Sweden: Norrbotten County, Stordalen...
GTGGGACGCGAGCAGAAACTACGATCCCAGCGCGCATCTGGACCGCATCCAGGTGCCCGTGATGTGGATCAACTCGGCGGACGACTACATCAATCCGCCCGAGCTTGGGATCGCCGAGAAATATGCTCCGAAGCTCGCACATGGGCGGTTTGTGCTGATTCCCATCTCCGACGCGACGCGCGGCCACGGGACGCATACCCAGGCGGCAGTGTGGAAGGGCTATCTGGTGGAGCTGCTGAAGGAATCAGCGAAGAAATAGCCGGACGGTAAGACGCGTTGACTATTCCTGCATCGATTTCATCGGCCGAGGAACAGGTCGCCGAAGGGCGGGAAGGTGAGCAGCAGGCCGAGGGCAAGGAAGAGGAAGGCGAAGGCGCTGACCCTGGCGAAGGCGAGGGTTTTGTTCCTCCAGCGCGCGGCGAGGACCGTCCAGCATATCAACCAGAGTGCAATCGCGACGCTGGTGACGCCGGAGAGCGGGCCAGTGGGGTGGTAGAAGTTCAGCGCGGCGGCGAGGCTTTTGGAGCCATCTGCGGCGACGGCGAGGACTCCGAGCAGGAAGCAGCCGATTCCGCAAGCGAGGACCGCGGCTGCGATGGGGCCGTTGGCGGGATTCTGTGGGACGAGCTTGATCTCGGTCATTTTGTGCTCCCCATGAGTTGGTAGGATTGTCCTCCCTGGACGGGCGCTTTTTTGTTGATCATTGCTCCCCAGCCTCCGGCGATCATAGCTGCGAGAAATGCCACGGCGGCGAATCCGAGGACGGTAGTGCGGACCGCCCGGTGAGCGTTCCACGCGGCGCGGTGTTTGAGAAGGACCCAGGCCACCATCGTGCCGGCCATCGGCGCGATCCAGGCTACATGCTCCTTCCACTCCATGCCGAAGTTGTGCCAGCCGGCGGTGGTGGGGTGCGACATCAGCAGCCGCTGCGGATAGAGTGCCAGGTCGGCTCCCGCCGGGGCTACAGCGCGGTACCACGGATAAACGATGGTTGCGCCGGAGAGCACGGCGGCCCAGCCAGCTGCGACCATCGCGATGAGATAGAGGGTTTGCCAGCGGGGCGCGGGTTGCGCAGGGCTGATACCTACTGCAATCCGGTCGGAATTGCTCCGGTCTGGATTGAATCGATCCAGCAGCAGGACGAGCGCGCCGAAGAGTGCCAGCAGAAAGAATCCGCCGAAGAGCATTCCGTGAATCATGGTCACAAGTTCACGCTGGGTAACTTCCATCGCATCCTCCGTACCATTTAATGCAGCCGCATCTTGGTCAGCGCAGCGAACATCTTGGAGCCTGTGCCGCGCGTCGGCTGGGCTGGATCGCCCTCGTCGCCTGCTCCGCCCGGACCCCAGGTCCAATAGAGCGAGAGGTAGGTGTAAGTCTCGGGCTGCCCGTAGACACTGCGCCCGGCGGCGAAGAGCAGGTCGAAGCCGGGCTTGAACTCATAGATGCCGCCGACGTCGAGCAGGGTGGAGGCGCGGGTGCTTATGGCGGCGGGGCCTTCGGCACCGTGGCCGTAGAGCTCGGCTCCGAGGGCGATTTTTTTGTTCATCTGGCGCTGGACGAGCAGGCCGGAGAAGGGAAAATCCTTGTAGCCGTTGCCATAGCCCGCGGCTGAGACGACGACTTCACCGCCTCCCCCGTAGCTGGTCCATTGGCGATCTTCGGGCCCCCAGGATTTCTGGAGCCAGAGGGGCATGCGATACCACATGCCTCCTACGCCTAGGGTCTTGGAAGCGTCGCCGCTGGGTAGCTCAAAGAAGGGAAAGATGCCAACCTCGGGGACGCGCTTGTTCTCTTTGATGAGGCGGACCTTTGCGCCGAGTTCGGTGTCTCCGAGGCCGTAGTACGTTGGGCCGTTGGGGATAAAAACTGCCCCGACGGGTAGGATCAGGTGGAGTTGCACGTTGGGGACGACTCCATAGTTGACCTCGTAGCTCGGGACGTTCAGCACCGTGCCGCCGGCGTTCTTGCCCGTGCTGTCGGAGAACTCGAAGGCGTACATCTCGAAGTGGCGGAAGGCGACCGGGTCGGGATCGTCGGTCTGGAAGGGAGGGCCGGCGTGGGCGCTTGTACTCGCGAAGAGCGCAATCAGGGCTGCGGTGAGTGCGGCGTTCAGGCGCGCCGATCGAAGGCTTGGGCGAGAGAAGATCATCTGCTGGTTAGATTCCCGAATGCCGGACCGGGTGCGTTAAAGTTGCGATAAGAACTTGGCGAGTAAAGTTGCGATAATGAACTGAAGGGCAAAGTTGGGATAATAGACGCTTGAATACGATCACACAGCCCGAGACGATTGCCGTTGCCATGTCGGGAGGGGTGGATTCCTCCGCCGTCGCGGCGCTGTTGCGCGCCCAGGGGCACACGCTGGTCGGCCTGACGCTGCAACTCTGGAACCAGCGGCGGCTGGCGGGGCACGAGGGAATGCCCGAGGCGGTGCAGGGGCGTTGCTGCTCCATCGACGACGTGTACGACGCGCGCCGCGTGGCAGAGCATCTCGGCATTCCTTATTACCTCGTCAACCAGGAGGCGCGCTTCGAGGCCGAGGTGGTGCGACCGTTTGTGGACGAGTATCTGGCCGGGCGCACGCCGATTCCGTGCACGTTGTGCAACAACCACCTGAAGTTCGACGCGCTGCTGACAACGGCGCGGCAGATTGGCGCGGACCGCATCGCCACGGGGCACTACGCGCGCAATCGGTACGACGCGGCGCGCGGACGATGGATCCTGTCGCGGCCGGAGGACAAGACGAAGGACCAGACGTATTTTCTCTTCGGGCTGACGCAGGAGCAGTTGTCGCGGACGCTGTTTCCGCTGGGCGAGATGCGGAAGCCCGCTGTGCGGCGGATGGCTGCAGACGCGGGGCTTGCGCTGGCGGAGAAGCCCGACTCGCAGGAGATATGCTTCATCCCCGGTGGCGACTACTCTGCCTTCCTCGCAGCGTATCTCGAAGAGCAGGGCGAGGCGTTGCCGGACTCTGCGGGCGAACTGGTGACGGCTGCGGGCGAGGTGCTGGGGCGGCACCAGGGGATTCACGGCTTCACCGTCGGACAGCGCAAGGGGCTCGGCGGCGCACTGGCGGTTGCGGCGAATTCAGGGCCGCGATATGTGCTGGCGATCCATCCCGACTCGCACCGCGTCACCGTAGGCGGCGGCGACGAGCTGATGTCGCGCGAGCTGCTGGCCGACCGGCTGAACTGGATTTCTGTGGCGCGGCTGGCGGGCGAGATGCGAGTGCGGGTGAAGATTCGCCATCGCCATGAGCCGGCCTGGGCGGCGTTGCGCGCGGACGGCGAGGACCGAGTGCGCGCGGTCTTCGATGCGCCGCAGCGCGCGATCACGCCGGGGCAGGCCGCGGTCTTCTACGATGGCGACGAGGTGGTGGGCGGTGGCTGGATCGTCTGACAGAGTGTGCCGTTCGCGGTGTGCGCTGGTATAGTATTTCTCAAATATGTGTAGAGGGAAACCAAAGCTGCTGAGTGGCTTTCCCTCAAGAAAAACCTCCTCGCACAATTTGGCAAGGGGGCCAGTCTGGTTTTCCACAGGCATGGAATAAATCTGACAAGGACTGTTAACGCAACATCAATTTGGTAAAGTGTTGGCTTGTTCGCAATTTGCGATGCGTTTCTCTTTCAAACCAGAGATCTCAGCACACGTCCAAACCCATAGAACAAGCAGAATTGCCCCTGAGATTATCTCCACCCCCATTGCCGCTATGGAAATCCATAGATTACGCATGCGGACATAGACGAAAATTGGCCAAATCCAGAGTGTCAGCTTGACAAGAGACAACGCATAAAACCGACTAGGAGCCATTTTCCCCTTTCTCTTATATATGACGCTATGATCTTACTGTATCCATTGTTCGATAAAACGAACAATGGACACCAAAATACTATAAAAAATGGTGGATGGCAATTTCGTTTCCTGTCCGCCTCGGCCGCCAGATCAGTAATTTGAGGGAAAAACGCGGCTTGTCCCAGACTCTGCTCGCCGATATGGCGCAGATTGGTCGGGCACATTTGTCGCAGATTGAGAATGGGGCGGTAGCGCCGAGAATTGATACGATCCATGCCTTAGCGCAGGCTCTGGAGATAACGCTGGAAGAATTGCTTCGCGGACTCTAGGTGAGCAAACCGGGCAATTACTCGACGGCTCAGACATGGTTCGCTAAACCTGACTCCATTGCGGGAGTGCCCGCAGCATCTCCCCATGTATGCGAGAAATGCTCTAGAATCATTCAACCAATGAGGTTTATCTTGTCCCCTGCGATGTGCGACCAATGAGATGTCCCTACTGCGGCTTCGCGCAGGACCGCGTGGTGGATTCGCGCGAGAGCAAAGAGGCGGACGCGATCCGTCGGCGGCGCGAGTGCGAGGGCTGCAACAAACGCTTCACCACCTACGAGCGCATCGACGAGATTCCGTACATGGTGGTGAAGAAGGACGGGCGGCGAGAGAAGTTCGATCGCCAGAAGGTGCTGAGCGGGCTGCTGCACGCCTGCGAGAAGCGGCCCGTGCCGGCGGCGGCGTTGGAGCGGATTGTGGACGAGACCGAGGCGTATGTGGTCGATTCCGCGGAGCGCGAGCGCTCCACCAGCGCGGTGGGCGAGCTGATTATGTCGCGGCTGAAGGAGATCGACACGGTGGCCTACATCCGCTTCGCCAGCGTCTACCGCGACTTCAAGGACGTGCGCGAATTCAAGGCCGAGCTGGAAGAGCTGTTGGGCGGAAGAGATACGAAGAAGGCGAAAGGTCCAAAGGCCTAGGTTCGAGGTTCAAGGTTCGAGGTTCAAGGTTCGAGCGGCGCGAGGAAGAGATGGTCAAGGACCCATGCGATCTCGCTGATTCCGGCGATGGCGACAGGGTAACGGAGGCGATATGAGCTTGCAGGTGTTGATGGTGATTCATTCACTGCCGCTGTGGTTTCTGATCTTCGCGCTCTTTCTGCCGCGGATTGCGCTCCTTCTGCTGTGGCTTGGCGGGCCGATTGCGCCGTTCCATCTGCATGGGATTGTGCCGCTGGTCTTCGCGATCCTGCTGCCGCGCGTGCTGGTTCTCTATCTGATCTATCTGGATCAAGGGATCAGCCTGTGGTTTATCATTCATCTGGTGGTGGCGCTGATGGTGTGGGGCGGGTCGGGCAGCTACAGCGCGCGGCGAAGACATAGGAATGACTACTAAGTCCGCTGAAGATGCACGTGGAAGCCGGGCACGGTATTCTAGAGGATATGGAACGGCGAAGAGTTGGAATCCTTGGGGCGACCGGAATGGTCGGCCAGCGCTTTATTCAGTTGCTCAACAACCACCCGTGGTTCGAGATTGCGTGGCTTGCGGCCAGCGAACGCAGCGAGGGCAAGACCTACGGCGAGGCTTGCCGGTGGAAGCTGGATACGCCGATGCCCGCGCGCATTGCGGCGATGACGGTGATGCCGAATACGCCGGAGGCTCAGCCTGCGGGCGAGCTGCCCATTCCGAAGATCATCTTTGCCGCGCTGGACGCGGACGTTGCGCGCGAGCTGGAGCCGAAGTTTGCCGCAGCGGGCTGCGCCGTGGTGTCGAACTCCAGCGCCTTCCGCATGGTGGAGGACGTGCCGCTGGTGGTGCCGGAGGTGAACGCAGACCACCTGGCGCTGATCGAGCGGCAGAGCTGGCGGCGGCCTTCAGCCAACGGTCTGCCCGGCGGGTACATTGTCACCAATCCGAATTGCAGCGCGATCGGCCTGGTGCTGGCGCTGAAGCCGCTGGAGGAGCGATTCGGCATCGAGAGCCTGTTTGTGTCGACGATGCAGGCGGTGAGCGGCGCGGGGTATCCCGGCGTGGCTTCGCTGGACATTCTGGGCAACGTGGTGCCGTTCATCAAGAACGAAGAAGAGAAGATGCAGGAAGAGGTGGGCAAGTTGCTGGGATCGCTGGCGGACGGCAAGGTCGCACTGCTGGACGCGAAGGTGAGCGCGCACTGCAATCGCGTCGCGGTCGAGGACGGGCACACCGAGTGCGTCAGCATCAAGCTGCGCACCAAGGCGAGCCGCGAGCAGGTGCTGGCGGCGTGGGCGGAGTTTGTGCCTCTGGCCGGGCAGAGGCTGCCCAGCGCGCCGGAGCAGCCGGTGGAGTTCGACGCGGCAGTCGACCGGCCGCAGCCGCGGCTGGACAGAATGCGCGGTCACGGCATGGCCGCGACCGTGGGACGTCTGCGCGAGTGCAACCTGCTGGACTGGAAGTTCGTTGTGGTGTCGCACAATACGATTCGCGGAGCAGCGGGCGCGGCGGTGTTGAACGCGGAGGTACTGGCGCGCCTGGGCAAACTGGAGATGAAGTCGGCGCGGCCCGATGCGGTGCTCGTATGAGCGCGGTACGCAAGGCGGAGGAGCGGGCGGGCGCGGCGCTTGAATCCGGGATCAGGACCGGGCTCGTCGTGATGAAGTTCGGCGGGACGTCGGTGGAGGACGCGAAGGCGATCCTGCGCACAACGGCGATTGTGCGCGGACGGAGGGAGCGGGGGCTCGCGCCGGTGGTTGTGGTGTCGGCGATGGCCAAGGTGACCGACCAGTTGCTGGCCGCGGCTGGGGCTGCGGGACGCGGCGACAAGGCGGGCGCGCTGGCGATTGCGGCTCGACTGCGCAACCGGCACATCGATACGGCTGCGGATTTACTGTGCGGAGAGCCGCTGCTGGAGGTGGAGGCTGCGATCCGGCGCGGGTTCGATTCGCTGGACGATCTGCTGCGGGGGATTGCCGCGGTGGGCGAGCTGACTCCGCGGACCAGCGACAAGGTGGTGAGCTATGGCGAACGGATGTCGTCGCGGATGGTGGCGGCGGCGTTTGCTCAGCATGGGCTGAACGGCTCGCATGTGGATGCGCGGAGGTGCATCATCACGGACAACCACTATGGCAAGGCCGCGCCGCTGGAGGCCGCGATCGAGGCCAAGCTGACCGAGCTGGTGCTTCCCCTGGTGGAGGCTGGACAGACGCCGGTGATAGGCGGCTTTATCGGCGCGACAGCGGACGGGATTACGACGACGCTGGGGCGCGGCGGAAGCGACTTTACGGCCGCGTTGGTGGGCGGCGGGCTGCGCGCGGGCGCGATCGAGATATGGACCGATGTCGATGGCATTATGACCACCGACCCGCGCATCTGCCCCGATGCGCTGCGGGTGAAGACGATCAGCTTCGAGGAGGCGGCGGAGCTGGCCTACTTCGGCGCCAAGGTGCTGCATCCGGCCACGATTCTTCCGGCAGTCCAGAAGAGCATTCCGGTCTGGGTGCTGAACTCGCGCAACGCGGCGAACGAGGGCACCAAGATCACTGCGATGGCGCCGCCCTGCGCCAGCCCGTTCAAGAGCATCGCGGCCAAGAAGAAGCTGACGATCATCGACATTGTGGCCGGGCGTATGCTGATGACGCATGGCTACCTGAAGTCCGTCTTCGACGTCTTCGACCGCTTCGAGTGCGCCATCGACATGGTGTCGACCAGCGAGGTGAGCATCTCGCTGAGCGTGGAGTCGAACGACCGGCTGCCCGCGATCTGCGCGGAGCTGGGCAAGATCGCCGACGTGAAGTTCGAGGGCAACAAGGCCCTCATCTGCATGGTGGGCGAGGACATCCGCGGACAGAGCGGGATCGCGGGACGCGTCTTCTCGGCGATCCGCCACATCAACGTGCGCATGATCTCGCAGGGGGCGAGCGAGATCAACATGAGCTTCATGATCGAGGAATCGGACGTGGACGAGGCGGTGCGCTCGCTGCACGCGGAGTTCTTCGCCGATCCGGACCCGACCGTCTTCGATATTGAAGCAAGAGCGGTTGTGGCCAAGGCCTGAGGAGGATCTCTATGCGAATTCTGGTGCTGGGACAGGGCAAGACAGGCAAGCTGGTTGCCGAGGTGGCCTCCGAGCGTGGCCACGCCGTTCAGGGGCTGGACGTGCTGGAGAATGCGGGCGCTCGGGCGCTGACACCTGCATTTCTGGCTGGGTTCGACGTGGCGATCGACTTCACCACGCCGCAGGCGGTGGTGGAAAACATGCGCGCATGCCTCGCCGCCGGCGCCAAGATAGTGGTCGCAACCACCGGCTGGTACGCCTCGCTCGAGGAGATGCGCGCGTTGGCGGAGAGCAGCCACGCCGCGCTGCTCTACGGAACGAATTATTCCATCGGCGTGCAGGTGATGCTGAAGCTGGCCCAGCAGATGGGGGCTTCGCTGGCTGGCGTGGGGTACAAGTTTTCCATCGTCGAGACGCACCACGTCAGCAAGCTGGACAAGCCTTCGGGCACGGCGATTTCGATTGCGGAGATGGTGGAACGCGGCGCGGGCAGCAAGATCGAGGTGCCGATCGAGTCCGTGCGCCTGGGGGATGCCAAGGGGATGCACGTGCTGGAGGCGGTGAGCGAGGCCGACCGCGTGGTGCTGACCCACGAGGCGTTCTCGCGGCGTGGGTTTGCCGAGGGTGCGGTGCGGGCGGCGGAGTGGCTTGCGACGCGGACCGGTTGCTACGACTTCAGGGATGTGTATACGGAGCTATAGCGCGTCTTCACTCACGGCTGCCGCAATTGCGCGGCATCGGCCTGCGTTGGATCAGTAACGGGGACGGAAGGCGTTGCGCACCTGGTTGGCGTCGTGGCGGCGCGGGGCAGGCTGCGTATCGCCCGCAGCGGAGAAGTTGAAGGGCGCGGAGGTGTCTGCGCCCTTGGGGTAGAGCACGACAAAGCGCCCCGGACCTTCGCCGCTGGAGGCGGTGGGCAGACCGGATTCGCTGAGAATCATGTGCAGCATGCGGCGCTCGCGCGAGTTCATCGGCGGGAAGGCGTGGGGCTCTCCGGTGGCTTGTACGCGCTCGATGGCCGCTGCCGCGGACTCATGCATCTGGCGGTCGCGGTTGGCCTTGAACTGGTCGGCGTCGAACGCGACACGGTCTTGCTCGTTGGGTTCGAGCCGCAGGATCTTGGTTGCAATGTGCTCGAGCGCGTTCAGCAGTTCGCCATTGCGCGCGGTGAGCAGTGGCGTGTCCGGGCCGGTGAACTCGACGTAGAGAGCGCGAGGCCCATCCTTCCCCACACCCTCCTCCGGCGGAGCTGACCCAGGATGCGAACCATCGGAGGTCTCCCCGTTGCCGGCATTTCTCGGTTTAAGACTTCGCGCCTTCACGCGAAACCGCAGGCGAAGCCCGCTGGTCGTCGTGAAGGCCTGCAAAAACGTTGCAATTGTCTGCGCTGCCTGGGCCGGATCATCCATGGGAGAAGTTAACCGTTCGAATAGACTTATATCATTATTGGTTACCGCTCGTCGCGTACGTTTTTTGCGCACGGTATTGGCTAGCGGAGTACAGCTTCGCACTGTTGCAGCTTGCGGTAGCTCACTTGCGTCCCTGGATGGTGCCGGCCTTGCGGCGGGCGCGCTTGGCGGCCATTGCGCGCATCTCCCGGCCCAGCGAGGTTTGGTTCATGACCAACTGCTGCGCGATGCCGATCAGGTTGCCCACCGACCAGTAGAGGGCCAGCCCGGAGGCGTATTGCCAGGTGATGTAGCCGGAGAAGAGCGGCATCATGAAGGCCATCATCTTCTGCTGCTGCGGATCGACCCCCGGCGACGGCGTGTAGAACTGCACCAGGAACTGCGACAGCACCATAAAGATGGGCAGGATGTGGTGCGGATCGGCTGCCTGCAGGTTGGGCAGCCAGTACCAGTGCGCCAGACGCAACTCCACCACCTTGGGAAGCGTGTAAAAGAACGCGATCATCAGCGGCATGGTGATCAACTGGGGGATACATCCGCCGAACATGTTGACGCCGTTGTCCTTCTGCAACTGCATGATCTCGGCGTTCATCTCGCCGCGCTTGGGGTCGGTGACCTTGAACTTCTTGTAGCGCTCCTTGATGGCGTCCATCTGCGGCTGGATGCGCTGCATCTTGAGAGCGCTGTGCATGGACTTCACCCGGAAGGGCAGCATCAGCAAGTTGATGAAGACGGTGAGGACGATGATTGCCCAGCCCCAGGAGCCGCTCCAGTTGAAGGTGATGTGGGCGTGGATCGCCTGCAGCGACAGGAAGAGATACTTGGCGATGGGGCCCCAGAAGCCGAACTCCAGCATCGGCTCCAGCGAGATGCGCGGGTCAGTGGCGTGGACGCTCTTGAGGACGTTGATGGCCTTGGGTCCGACAAAGATGCTGGTCTCGACCGGCCCGCCGGTGTTGCCCAGCGCCGCGCCGAGAACGGGCAGGATGATGGGCTTGGTGGCCGGAGAATCGGAGCCGAAGCCGGTCCGCTTGATGAACTTCGAGACGTCGAGATCGTTGCGCAGCGTAGTGACAGTCGCAGTGTCCGGCGAGTCGGGGATAAAGACGGCGGCGAAGAAGAGATCGGCCACGCCGGCAAAGTCGAACGGGCCGGAGAGAGAACTGCCAGCGGAGATATTCTTCGCCTCGGTCTTGCTGAAACTGCCGTTGCGGTATTGATCGAACTGTGAGTAGGTGTAGGCGGTCTGGTTGGGCGTCTCGTTCTGGTCGCCGAAGCCGCCCGGCCAACTGAGCTGAGCTGCGACGGGAGCGCCTGCACGGGTGACCGCGACCTCCGCGTGGAGGATGTAGGTCTTGGGATCGAAGGTGAATGTCTTGGTCGCCTGCAGGCCGCCGTTGGAGTACTTGAAGGTCAGGCTGGCCGGCGCGCTGAGCGGGCCCGTCGCCGAAGGCACGTAGAGCGCCTGATTGAGTGCGCTGGCGATCGTGGCGTCGGAGGTGTAGAGCGAGAGCGGGTAGCCGTAGAGCTTCGCAGCCTGCTGGTGGATCAGGTCGAGCGGCTTGCCGTCCAAGTTCTTGTAGTCCTTCAGAATCCAACTGGTGACCTGGGCGCCGCGGTTGGAAAACGTGATGCGGTAGAGATCGTTCTCAACGATGGTGGTGGACTCGGCGCTGGCCTCGACGCTGGGGACGCCGGGGACGCGGGAGGCAGCGGCCCTGGATGCGGCGGGCGGCGGCGTGGCCACGGAGGCTACAGGCGCGGGCGTGGCGGGAGTCTGCTGTGCGGCGATGGGGGGCGTCGAGGACGGCGGCGGGGAGGTCTTCGCCCGGTAAAGCTGGAGACCGAGGACGACGGCCACAAAGACGACCATCATGGCCATCAGCGACCGGCCTTCTTGTCCGCCTTGTTGATTGGGGTTGCTGAACTCTGCCAAGCGAGGTTTCCTATCTATGGGGTGCTGGAAGTTGCGGCCGGGGACTTCCAGCCTGTTCTCTATGGTAAATGGTCTGCGCCGGTTTGGTCCGCGGCAGTTTGATTGCAGTCTGTTCCGGTTTGGTTGCAGGCGGATGAATCCGGTTGCGCCTGGTGGACGCGTGGGTGCGACGCGCGCTCGGGCACGGGGTCGAGGCCGCCCTTGCCCCAGGGATGGCAGCGCGCCAGCCTGCCGAGCGCGAGCCACGATCCGCGCACCCACCCGAATCGGCTGACCGCGATGGCGGCGTACTCCGAGCAGGTTGGCAGGTACAGGCAGCGCGATGGACTGACGGTGTGCAGCACGGGAGAGAGCACTGTTTTATAAACGCGCAATGCAAGGCGTGCGGTGCGGTCGTTCCTCTCCTCTGCATTCGGTCCCATAGCGTTCTATCCGTCTGATCCGTGTTAAGCCGCATTAACACCCTTTCGCAAAGAACGTGAAAGGGGTGGGGCGCCCAGGCCCACAGACACCCAAATAGGGAACATCCGCGCCGACGTTAACTGAAGCTCTCTTCTTTCTGCTCTTTTACTCCCTTGATGATGAGCCACATAGCTAATCCGAACTCCGCAATGAACATGACCGGAAACAGTGGATAAGTCAGTTTTTCGTAGCCGGGGAAGAGGCAGAGCTGAATGAAACAGATCATCAGGCTCAAACCGTCGAGGAGAAGCAATACGCCCAGAAACCGCGGAAGGAAGCCGGAGTTGAAGACCAGATAGCCGAGGGGGAAGAGCCAAACGCCATAGAAGAGCGTATTAATCATGTCCGAGCTGCCGCCCAATCTGAGGAAATACATCGATAGAGCCTGTAGTTGGTCCGGTTTGAATGCCTGCAAATAGTCGGATCTACCTAATAGCAACAGGCTTTCAAAGTGGATCAGCGTATAAACACATTCCACAACGACACCAGCCAAATTCAACAGTACGAACAACAAAGCCAGATTCTTGCCCACCGGCTTAAGCAGCACGTATAAAGCCCAGGCCGTCGAAAGAAAGAGCAGATCGGCGACTATAGTACTCATGAACCCGATCCGAATCATTAGCTCGGAATCCGCTATATTCCTGGCCATTGCCGCGGGATCGTCCCAGACAAAGGGCTTGTGCTGAATAAATGTAGCGAAGGCAAAGAGCACGATGTAACCGAGATAGAGAAACCCCGCCAATCTTGCAAGATTGCGCCGCGATCTATCCTGCGCATCAGGTGCGATTTCGATACCAGCTATGCCTGCCATTTCAATTCCTCCATGTTTGCACCCTTATAAACATTGACGATTGTGACGCTCTGAGAGTTCAGAATTATGACTCAAAATGGAAATATGGGGTTAAGTCTTTGCTGGTTCGGCCTGCGCCGGAACTTGCTTCTGCGCGGCCTTCTGCACCGCGCGGAAGACAGCGGCCACCTCGCGCTGGAGGGTTGCGAAGTCGAGTTCGAGGACGCTCTGCCGGGGATGAAGCACCAGATCGACCGGTACATCGAGCAGAGGAAGCTGTTGCCGCACGGCCTCGCGCATTCTGCGCTTGATGTGGTTGCGGTCCACCGCATTGCCCATTGCCTTGCCCACGGTAAGGCCGACGCGCGCGGCCTTCGCGCTTGCGCCGCGCACCGAAGTACCGTCCGGGCCGAGCGCGGGTCGCAGCGCAAAGAAGTAGCTCATCTGTTTGGCGAAGTGCTTGCGACTGGCCTGGTACACGCGCTGGTAGTCGGCGTGCTTGCGCAGGCGGCTGAGGGGCCACTCGATCTTCGCTTGGGTTGGGTTGGAACAGGTCATCTCAGTCACGCTGCGGTTTGCCTTTGCGTTGGCAGGCCTGCGCTGGACGACCCCGTGGACCGCGCACAAAAACTGGTCCGCTGCAGGACTGGCCTAGTCGCGGAAGCCGGCGCTGACGGCGATCTTGTGCCGTCCCTTGGCACGCCGGCGGCTCAACACGGCTGCGCCCGCCTTGGTCTTCATGCGGGTCAGGAACCCGTGGGTCTTGGCTCGGTGGCGGCGGTTCGGCTGGAAGGTACGCTTCGGCATTGGGTTCGGCTCCTGCTCAATCTTGTTGAAAGCTGTAACGGCAACAGTCTTTCAGTATACCGGGGATTCGAGGCGACTGCAAAAAACCGGCTGGAGAGCGCCGTGGAGAGGAGTTGTTTTGGGCGCCGGATGACCCAATCCGAGACGGCAGAGAGCATTCTTCACAAGGAATGGTGCAACAAAATTTTTATCTCTCGATCACTTGAAACAGCCCCGGTTTTCCGTGCTACTATCAAACCCGCTTACCAAAGTCGATTTTGTTAATCGCAGATCGCACTTTGGCCGGCATGGTCGTTTCTCTTCGCGATAGTGCATTTGAGCTAGCGCGGAGACCTCCAGCAAACAGCACTTCTCTCCACTCGCCGGATTCGGCGGTGCAGGTGGTCTGTTGCCGTTACAGTCGTTTTTTACTGGCCTGATCTTCGGGCCGGTTTGTACGTTTCGATTGAAAAAAATACTTGGAGCAAATCCGAGAAGGAATTGAAAGCATGTCATTCGTTCCCACGGCCACAGCCGTATTGAATCAATGGGTTCGCATCCTCGCCGCGCTGGAGAAGAAGATCAACCGCCAGTCGTATGAGACGTGGCTAAAGCCCACGCGGTTCTCCCACATCGCGGGCAAGACGCTCTATGTGCGCATCCCTTCGGCCGAGTTCCAGCACCTGGGAGAGAAGTACGCCGACCTGATCCAGGAGGCCATCGACAACCTGGCGCTGGACATCGACTCTGTGGTTTTCACCACTCCGGCGCAGGACCCCAGCGCGCCGCGCATCCGCGAAGACGGCGGGTTCGCGCCCGTCTCCAGCCACAACTCCAATGCGCCTCGCTCGCGCCGGATGAACGGCGTGACCGCGCCCGCGCCCGAACAGTCGCGCTTCGACTGGAGCACAGCCTCGCAGCTCAACCCGCGCTACCAGTTCGACGCCTTCGTCATCGGCAGCGGCAACCAGTTCGCCATGGCCGCGGCGCAGGCCGTCGCGGAGCGCCCGTCCAAGGCCTACAACCCGCTGTTCATCTACGGCGGAGTCGGCATGGGCAAGACCCACTTGATGCATGCCATCGGCCACGATGTAAAGCGCCGCCAGCCGCAGTCCTCCATCTGCTATGTCTCGGGCGAGAAGTTCACCAACGAGATGATCAACTCCGTGCGCTACGACAAGATGAGCAGCTTCCGCGACAAGTTCCGCACCGTGGACGTGCTGCTGATCGACGACATCCAGTTCCTGGCCGGCAAGGAGCGCACCCAGGAGGAGTTCTTCCACACCTTCAACGCGCTGCACGAGAGCATGAAGCAGATCGTCATCGCCAGCGACCGACCGCCCAAGGAGCTGGCCGACTTTGAGGACCGCCTGCGCTCGCGCTTCGAATGGGGCCTGATCGCAGACATCCAGCCGCCCGACCTGGAGACCAAGGTCGCCATTCTTCAGAAGAAAGCCGAGTCCGAGCAGACCCACCTCCCCACCGAAGTTGCGCTCTTCATCGCCAGCAACGTACGCACCAACGTGCGCGAGCTGGAGGGCGCGCTTGTCCGCCTCATCGCGTGGTGCAGTATGCACGGCGTGGAGATTACGCTGGCCGTCACCCAGCAGTGCCTCAAGCAGTTCATCGACACCCAGGTGCGCAAGATCACCATCGAGTCCATCCAGCGCGCCGTGGCCGAGCAGTTCGGCATGAGGGTCGCCGAGCTGAAGCAGAAGAACAACTCGCGCCAGATCGTGGTGCCGCGCCAGATCGCCATGTATCTGGCCAAGCAGCTTACCGAGGCGTCGCTGCCGGAGATCGGACGTCAGTTCGGTGGCAAGCACCACACCACCGTCATGCACTCCATCAGCAAGATCGACGAGCACCGCCGCACCGACAAGGACCTGAACCGCACTGTCAACAAACTGATGGAGACGCTCAGCTAGAGTCGTGGGCGGTCCCAGGTTTCAGAATCGAGACGTGCCACCCCAGTGTGCAAAGTCCGCTCGCTGGGGATCCCGTCTGGGGTACCCGGTGTCTGGTTCGGTCTCGTGGCAAGTCCGCTTTGCTAGGATGGACATCTGAGGTTGGCGACGAGGGCTCCGCATCCTATGGCTCACCAGAAGATCCGCAAGGCAGTCTTTCCCGCAGCAGGCATGGGCACGCGTTTTTTGCCCGCGACCAAGTCCATTCCCAAAGAGATGTTGTGCCTGGTGGACAAGCCCCTGATCCAGTATGGAGTGGAGGAGGCGGTGGCGGCGGGATGCACCGAGATCATCATCGTCACCGGGCGCGACAAGGCCGCCATGGAGGACCACTTCGACTCCAGCCCTGAGCTGGAGGCCGCGCTGGCGGCCAGGGGCAAGCTGTCGCTGCTGGATGCGGTGCGGTCGCTCTCGAAGCTGGCCAAGATCGTCTACACCCGGCAGGCCGAGCCGCTGGGGCTGGGCCACGCCATCCTGATGGCAAAAGAGCTGGTGGGCGACGAGCCCTTCTGCGTGCTTCTGCCCGACGACATAGTGGACGCGCGCGTGCCCTGCATGAAGCAGATGGTCGAGGTGTTCGACCAGACGCAGTCGAGCATTCTTGCATCGGAGGCAGTGGAGGGGCCGGCAATCTCCAACTACGGTTGCCTGGACTGCACGCCGGATGCGCGCAACCCGCGACTGCTGGCGGTCAAGGGAATGGTGGAGAAGCCCAGGTTCGAGGACGCGCCGTCGGCCAACGCCATTATTGGGCGTTACATCCTGACGCCGCGCATCTTCCAGATGATCGAAGGCGTGAAGCCGGGCGCGGGCGGCGAGTTGCAGTTAACCGATGCCATCAAGGCGCTGCTCGAGTTCGAGAAGGTCTACGGCTTCCACTACGAGGGCAAGCGCCACGACGCAGGCGACAAGCTGGGATTCCTGAAGGCCACCGTCGAGCTGGCGCTCAAGCGCGAGGACCTTGGGCCCGGGTTCAGGGAGTGGCTGAAGCAGTTTCCGCTGTAGGCGCGGGAAACCTTGCAGGCAGAAACCTCCATCTGCATTTTCGGCATCTCACTTCCAGAGTCGATGTATGACGACTTCCGCACGACTTCTGGAGATGAAATGTCAACCAAGAACGCAAGTGCATCCCCTGCGTCCATCACGCGCAAGCAGCTTATCGATCTGCTCAACGAAGACCTGGCACGCGAGTTCCAGGCGATCATCGGCTATGTCAATTATTCGCAGGTTTTGAAGGGCGCGACGTATATGAATATCGCCGCCGAACTTGCCGTCCACGCGGGCGAGGAGCTGGCCCACGCCATCATTCTCTCCAACCAGATCGACTATCTGGGCGGGATGCCGACGACGGTTCCCAAGCCAGTCAAAACTTCGCAGAAGGCCGAAAAGATGCTGCGCTTCGACCTGGACAACGAGAACGCGACGATTCGCAACTATCGCCGCCGGGTAAAGCAGTGCGATGAACTCGGCGAGTTCGCCACGGCGGAACACATCCGCGAGATCCTGATGCAGGAGCAGGACCACCAGATCGCGTTGGCCACCGCGCTTGGCGTCGATGTGCCTGACGTAGGCATCGCGGACTGATCCCTGCCGCTTCCCTACTGGGTTGAGCCGCTCAGGTAGGTTTGGACGGCCTGGGTGCCGATGACGCGATAAAACGCGAACTGGGGGGAGTTCTGCGCGGCTCCGTCCGCGCACCCTTGTCTGTTTATCAGCATTCAAGTTCATAAAGCGTTTCGACGCCAAGGAGTTTCATAGATGCCTACTCTTTTTGATTCTTTGCAGGTTGGAGACCTGCGCCTGCCCAACCGAATTATGATGGCCCCGATGACGCGGCTGCACGGCACTGCCGATCACGTTCCGACGCCGATCATGGCGGAGTACTACACACAGCGGGCGAGCGCCGGTCTGATTCTCTCCGAGGGGATTCCGGTCGATCCGATGGGCGTGGGCTATACCAACGTTCCGGGGATTTGGTCCAAGGAGCAGGTTGAGGCGTGGAAGCCGATACCGGCTGCGGTTCACCACGCAGGCGGGCGGATCTTTGCCCAACTATGGCACGTGGGGCGAATCTCCGACCCGGAGTTTCTGGGCGGGAAGCAGCCGGTGGCTCCCAGCGCGATTGCGGCGGCGGGGACGGTGAGCCTGCTGCGTCCGCAGAGGGCGTTTGGCGTGCCAAGAGCGCTGGAGACCGACGAGGTGAAGGGTGTGGTCGAGGCGTTTCGGCGGGGCGCGCAGAACGCTCAGGCAGCGGGCTTCGACGGGGTGGAGCTGCATGGAGCGAATGGCTACCTGCTGGACCAGTTTTTGCAGGATGGGTCAAACCACAGGACGGATGAGTACGGTGGCCCGATTGAGAACCGCGCGCGGCTGATGCTGGAGGCGACCGATGCTGCAATCTCGGTCTTTGGGGCAGGGCGAGTAGGGATGCATCTGGCTCCGCGGAGCGATACGCATGGGATCTCGGACTCGAATCCACCGGCGACCTTCGGCTATGTGGCACGCGAGCTTGGGCGGCGCAAGATTGCCTTTATCATGGCGCGCGAGCATGTGGGGCCGGACAGTCTGGGGCCGAAGCTGAAGCAGGAGTTTGGCGGAGTGTTTGTGGCGAACGAGGCTCTGGATCAGGCCACGGGTCAACAGCTTCTGGACGAGGGCAACGCGGATGCGATCTCTTACGGGAAGCTGTTCATCGCCAATCCTGACCTGGTGGCGCGGTTCGCACGGAAGGCGGCGCTGAATCGACCGGAGCCGCATATGTTCTATGCGCCGGGCCCACATGGATACACGGACTATCCGGCGCTTGCGCTGGAGTCTGTGCAGACTTGACAGCTACTGGGTTGAGCCGGTGAGGAATGTCTGCTCGGCGCGCGCCCCGATGACGCGGTAGAGCGCGAACTGGCGCGAGTTCTGGGCGCGCAGCTCGAAGAGCAGGCTGGCGCGGTTGGAGGCTTCGGCATCGACTGCGTCGACCAGCCTCATGTGCGGCGTGCGATCCAGATGCGTGGCGTCGGTGACACTCTTGATCGCAATTGCTGGCTCGCCATTCATATCGACCTGCGCAACCAGCGTGACGTAGCATAGCGTAGGGCCGAGGCCATCGGTGTGGGCGGAGTAGACGTAGGTGGCCGCGCCGCCGTAACTCAGCGTGTAGCCCTTCAACTGCTCGTCGAGCAGAGGCACAGGCGCGGGCGGAGGAGGTGTCTCCTGGGCCATGGCGCGGCGCAGCTTGCTGTTGGGCTTGCGCGTGTCTGGTGGAGCAGGGGCGGTCTTGGGCGCGGGCGGCGCGTTGGCAGTCTCGTAGGCGGCGAGCTGCGCGCGCGCGGTGGCCTGTAGCTTGGCGAGGATGGCCTGGCGTTCAGCCTCATCCTGCCACGCGCGGGAAAAATCGTGCGACGGGCGGTTTGCGGCGTCGGATACGGCGACCATCTGATGTAGGTCCTGGTCGGCAGGGAGGCCGGCGAGCTTGGCAATGTCCGCGTCGGTGAGCGCGCTGATGGGCTTGCCGCGGTGCAGCAGAGGGCGGTTGGGGTCGTCGTTCAGCGAGGCGACGCCGTCGCTCCCGCCGATCTGATCGGAGGTGTTCTTGCCAGCGTCCTGCGAGCTGCGGCGGCGCAGAGTGGGGCGGTCGGGATCGTTGGCGGGAGTGTCGCCGGAGTTGGAGGAGGCGGTCTGGTCTGCTGTGCTGGTTGAGCGGTGAAGCGTTGGGCGGTCGGGATCCGCTGCCGGTGTGCCGGTGGAAGCTGCGGGCGCGCCGGAGGTGGGGGTTGCCGTGTCGCCGGAGCCGGGTTGGGCGGAGCGCGCGGAGAAGTGGGGGCGGTTGTCATCCTCGTCGATGCCGTTGATGACCCCCAACGTCTTTGCGGGCCGCAGGGTCGAGGGCTTGGGCGGAGTCGGCAAGACGAACTTGCCGTAGCCGAACCAGCCGTCGTCGTAGGGTGTGGTGGCTGCGCCGGTGGCGATAAGGTGGCGCGCGAAGGCCAGGTCGAGCGTGCCCTGTGCGATGCCGGCCTGATCCAGCTCGTAGACGTTGCCGGTGGCGAGCGCGAACGGAACGGGTCGGGCGAGGTAGACGGCGGCATCTTCCAGCTTGCCGTCGATGAAGAGCGAGACGGGGATGAGGCGGCTGGCGGCGGGTTTTGCCATATCGCCGGTCCACTCGTAGACACCGACCGCGCGCACGATATTCTCCGGGGCGGCGACCTTGTGGGTCTGGGCGTGAAGAGGAATAGACGCGGCAACCGAGAGCAGCAGCGCGCCCAGTGCTCGGGCGCTGGCATGCGGGCCGCGCTGGGTGCGATGTTGGTCCATGCTCTCCTTCCTGCTGCCTGTTAGACGCGATCGGAATGGGTGGCGTCTCATCCCAGAGTATCTTGAGCGGAGGGCGCGCGCTCGCACACTGTTTCCAACTCCATGGGAATTCGAGAGATGCTCTAACATCTAGGGTGTGAGTGCAACAACAGCTTCCGGCAATGGAGTATCGCCCGGCAACAGCGCAGCGCCAGGCGCACCGCCGATTCTGCGGGTCGAGGATCTGTCGATCGGATTTGGCGGGCGCGAGGTGGTGCACGGCATCTCGTTTGCGATTGCCGCGGGCCAGACGCTCGGCCTGGTGGGCGAGTCGGGGTCGGGTAAGTCGGTGACCGCGCTCGCGGTTCTGCGACTGCTGCCGGCCGAGGCGAGTGTCTCGGGCAGGATTCTGTTCACGGCAAGCGCAACATCGACCACGGTCGATCTGCTGGCGCTGCCGGAGCGCGAGATGCGGCTGCGGCGCGGCAGCGACGTGGCGATGATCTTTCAGGAGCCGATGACGGCGCTGAACCCGGTGATGCGGGTCGGCGCGCAGATTGCCGAGGCGGTGCGCGCGCACCAGCCGGGGCTCTCGTCGAAGGCCGTCGACCGGCTCGTACTCGACGCGATGCGCGAGGTGGCGCTGCCGAAGCCGGAGCGGCGCGCGCGCGATTACCCGCACCAGTTCTCCGGCGGCCAGCGGCAGCGGATTCTGATTGCGATGGCAATTGTGAACCGGCCGCGGCTGCTGATTGCGGACGAGCCGACGACGGCGCTCGACGTCACCGTGCAGGCGCAGATTCTGGTGTTGCTGAAGGAGTTGCGCCGGGCTCACGGGCTTTCCATGCTGTTCATCTCGCACGATCTGGCGGTGGTGGCCGAGGCCTGCGACCAGCCGGGCGATCGCGTTGCGGTGATGCAGCACGGGTGCATTGTGGAGCAGGCCAGTACGCGCGAGCTATTCGCAACTCCGCAGCACGCCTATACGCGGCGGCTGCTGGCGTCTGCGCCCACGATGATGACCGACCGGACGCGGCCGCTGGCGTGGCTCGCCAGGGAAGGCTGATGCTCCGTTGCGATAAACTGAAGATTCGTGCGTAATTGCGCGAACTGAGTTTCTCTATGCGTGCTCTTGTTCTCTCCGACATTCATGGAAACCTGGAGGCCCTGACCGCGGTGCTGGATGCCGCGGACCAGTGGGACGCGCTGTGGAACCTGGGCGATATGGTGGGCTATGGGGCTAGTCCCAATGAGGTGCTGGAGGTGGTCCGACCGCTGGCGACCTTGACCGTGCGGGGCAACCACGACCGCGTATGCAGTGGGCTGACGTCGACGCGCAACTTCAATCCCACGGCGCGGGCGGCGGCCAAGTGGACGATGGAGGCGTTGAGTGCGGAGAACCTGGAATGGCTGCGCACTCTGCCGCAGGGGCCGCTGGAGCCGGAACAGAATTCGGCAGATGAGGTACGCGTTACCCTGGCCCACGGATCGCCGCTGAACGAGGACAGGTACATCCAGAACATGAGGGACGCGTGGGCCCCGCTGCAGCAGATGACGACGGCGATCACGTTTGTGGGGCACACCCACATCCAGGGCGGCTTCGCGCAGAAGGACCACGACTGGCAGGAAGTAAGGCCACGCTACGCGAGCCGCCAGGGGTGCGTGTCGTGGACGCTGGCGATTGCGCCGGGCATGCGCTACCTGATCAATCCGGGGGCCGTGGGGCAGCCCCGCGACTTCGACTGGCGGGCGGCGTTTGCCATCTACGACAGCACGGCGCATGAGGTGGTCTTCCACCGCGTGCCGTACGACGTGGCGGCGGCGCAGGAGCGCGTGCTGAAGGCAGGGCTGCCGGAGCGGCTGGCTGCGCGGCTGCGGGAAGGGCGCTAGGGAAGTCGTCGGTGAAGTGGTAAGGGGTCGGACGCGTTCAGGCGGGGGATGGGCTGCTCTGCTCATCCAGCGTGGAGGCGAGCGATTCCCACTCGGCCAGCAGCGCGCTGCGCTGGGTGCGCAGTTCTTCCAGTTCAGCGGCGGTGCGCTGCGATTCTTCGGCGGAGACGTACTGGCCGAGACTCTCCTCGGCTGCGGCGATGCGCGAGTCGATGGCGGCGAGTTCCTGCTCGATGGCTGCGACGCGGTCTTCCAGCTTCTTCAGCTTGATGGGGTTGAGGCGCTTGGCGTGAGCGGCGGCTTTGACTGGCTCGGGCGTTGCGACGGGTTCGGGCGCGCTCGGTTCGGGGATGGCGGGTTTCAGGGAATTCGTAAGAGAAACGGCGACTTTTTCCGGGCCGCCGGACTTGCGCCAGAGGTAGTCCTCGTAGTTGCCGGGGAAGATGTGGACGCGGTGGTCCTCCACTTCGAAGACGCGCGTAGCCAGGCCGTCGATAAAGTAGCGGTCGTGGCTGACGAACAGCACCGTGCCGGTGAAGTTGGCAATGGCTTCCAGCAATACATCCTTGGCGCGCAGGTCGAGGTGATTGGTCGGCTCGTCGAGCAGCAACATATTCGCCGGTGACACCAGCATCTTGGCCATGGCGTATCTGTTGCGCTCGCCGCCGGAGAGTACGCCGAGCGGCTTGAAGACATCGTCGCCGGAGAACATGAAACAGCCGAGCAGCGAGCGCAGTTCGACGACCGGGACTTTGGGCGCGATGCCGCTGATGTCGTCCAGCATGACTGCGGCGGGGTCGAGCACCTTGTACTGGTCCTGCGCGAAGTAATCCGCCAGGACGTTGTGGCCGAGCCGCACCTTGCCGCTGGTAGGCGGTTCCAGGCCACTGAGCAGGCGGATCAGCGTGGACTTTCCCGCGCCGTTGGCTCCCACCAGGGCGATGCGGTCGCCGCGATCGATCTGGAAGCTGACATCCCGGAGGACGTGATTCACTCCGGCCGGTCCGCCATCGACAGGCGGCAGCGGGTAATCCTTCGACAGGTGCGAGACCTCAATGACCGTGCGTCCCGATGCGGGCGGCTGCGGGATGGTGAAGTGGATCGTCGCCTCCTCTTCCGGCACCTCGATGCGCTCGATCTTGTCCAGCTCCTTGATGCGCGATTGCACCTGCTTGGCCTTGGTTGCCTGGTAGCGGAAGCGGTTGATGAAGGCCTCCAGCGCGTCGATGCGGTCGCGCTGGTTCTTGTACGCGCTCATCAACTGCGTGCGGCGTTCCTCTTTTTGCACCAGGTATTGTTCATAGTTGCCGTGGTAGACGTGCAGCCGCTTGTTCCATATCTCGATGGTCTTGTTGACGGTGACATCGAGAAAGTAGCGGTCGTGGGAGATGAGGATGAAGGCATAGGGATAGTCGTGCAGGTAGTTCTCCAGCCAGTTGCGGGACTCCAGGTCGAGGTGGTTGGTGGGCTCGTCGAGCAGCAGAAGCGAGGGCTCTTGCAGCAGCAGTTTGGCCAGCGCGATACGCATCTGCCAGCCGCCTGAAAATTCCTCCGTGCGGCGCTCCCAGTCCTCCTTGGTGAAGCCGAGTCCGCCGAGCACCGCCCCAACCTGCGAGTCGAGGGTGTAGATATCGTGGACGTGCAGGTGGTCCGCGATATCGGAGTAGCGGTCGGCGGCGGCGCGGTACTCGTGCGATTCGGGGTCGGCGGTGGAGAGCGTAGTGGTCAGAGCGAGCGCCTCTTTTTCCAGCGCGTAGAGGTCGTCGAAGACGGAGAGGCACTCGGCAAAGACGGTCTTGCCGCCGATGGCGAGGCCGTCCTGCGGCAGGTAGCCGATGGTCATTCCCTTGACCGAGGTCAGCTCGCCGTAGTCCAGCGTCTCGATGCCGGAGAGGATCTTGAGCAGCGTGGATTTGCCCGTGCCGTTGCCGCCGACCAGGCCAGTGCGCTCGTCCGGCGTGATCAGCCAGTTGGCGTCTTCAAACAGGAGTTTGGGGCCGAAGCGCTTGCCGGCAGAGGAGAGTTGAAGCATCGCTTTCTATTTTCTCATCTCAGACGCTCAAAGGAGGATGGACCGCAAGATGCACAGCACAGAGTAGAAACCGGCAACTGGCTCTGCTACTGTCAACAGGAGAGCCTGATGCCTTTTGACGCACACGTACCCTCCGATGGTTTAGCCGCGCCGCCCAGCGCGCCGAGTGCGCCGCCACAGCTTCCGAATGCGGAGGCCGCGCCCGCTCAGGCCGCGCCGGAGCCGGAGACTGGTACCGTTGCGCCCATCTGGCTGCAACGGCTTTCGCTGTTTGTGCTGGTGCTGTTCTGCGTTTACCTGGGCGTGCTGGTGATGATCCTGCCCTGGTGGACGCGCGTCTGGGACCACAACCTCTTCATCCAGTCGCGCCCCGTTCTGGCGGCTGTGCTGCGCAACGGGGCGGTGCGCGGGCTGATCTCGGGGCTGGGTCTGCTGGATATTTGGATCGGCGTCTCGGAGGCGATTCACTACCGAGACCACCGTCGATAGAGAACGCCGTCCTCTGCGGGCAACGCCGCAGAGGTTTTCAGAAGGAAGATTTCGCAGGGGGAAGAGAAGAGAACCCGATGAGCCGAAAAGATCCTGAACCGCTTTCCGCCGCGCCGCTGGCGTACGAGAACCCGGAGTTTCTGAGCTCGCCCGACGGTCGGATGCTGCGCATCATAGCCGAGTACTACGAGCCGATGACGCGCTTCCGCCGCGAACGCATCCAGGACACGGTGGTCTTCTTCGGCTCGGCGCGCTTCCGCGCGCTCGACGTATCGAGCCACGAGCTGGAGCTGCTGGAGAACACCGGCTCCACGACGCCCGCGCCCGCCGCCGAGCAGCCCGCGCGGCCCGACGAGGTGCAACGCGGCGAGGCCTCCGAGCAGAAGCTGCGCCTGGCCGAGGCTGCCGTCGAGATGTCGCGCTACTACGAGGACGCGCGCACGCTCTCCGGGCTGGTCTCGCGCTGGGCGATGACGCTGCCTGGCCGCCGCCGCCGCTATGTCATCACCTCGGGCGGAGGCCCGGGGATCATGGAGGCGGCCAACCGCGGCGCATACGAGGTGGGCGCCAAGACCATCGGCCTCAACATCAAGCTGCCCTTCGAGCAGATGCCCAACCCCTACATCACGCCCGACCTCAACTTCGAGTTCCACTACTTCTTCATGCGCAAGTTCTGGTTCGCGTACCTGGCCAAGGCGCTGGTTGTCTTTCCCGGCGGCTTCGGCACGCTGGACGAGATGTTCGAGCTGCTCACCCTGGCCCAGACCCAGAAGCTGGCCAAGAAGATCACCGTCGTCATCTACGGGTCGAGCTACTGGAAGAGTGTCCTCAACCTCGACATTCTCGCGGAGAAGGGCGCCATCGCCATGAAGGACCGCGATCTCTTCCAGTTCGCCGACACGCCCGAGGAGGCATTCGATCTGCTGAAGGCGGGCCTGACCGACGACATGGAGCATGAGGCCGCCTTCGATCGCGAACACGCGCTGCCCAGCACAGGCGTGCCCGATGCCCCCGCGCCCAGCGCACAGGAACTCCTCGGGCCGGACATCGCCAAGACGCGCTAGTTTTTTCAGCTTATCCTGCACGGAATCAATAACAATGGGGTGCGCGCCGGTGAATCGCGCTCTGCAACCCCGTGCCCAATTTGGTACGGCTTCGCGCACAATTCTCGGTGCAGTCATCTTCCATTCATCTGCGTTCGCAAGACTGGAGGTGCAGGAAGTCGACCGAGAGCCGGAGGCACCACCATGATCCAGAGCGTCTCCTACCTATGGCGCGAGCCGCGGGCCGTCGAGGGATTCACCGCTGGAGTGTCGCTGCACAGCCACACCAATCAGTCGCGCGAGACGTTGGACTTTATCGCCGAGCTCTCCACCGACTGGGGAGTGCTGCAGCCGCTGATGCGCTGGGCGGAGCGGCGCTGCCAGCGCACCACCGGAATCCGCCCGGACTACGCGCGAAGCTACTGGACCCCGCCGCTGACCCCGCGCCTCGCCTTCGACCTCGAGCGCACGCAGATCGAGGACAAGCTGCAGCTTCCGGCCATGGTCTCGCTCACCGACCACGACGACATCCAGGCGCCCATGTTGCTGCGCTCGCTCACGTCCGCCCGGCAGATCCCGGTCTCGCTGGAGTGGACGGTGCCCTACGGAGCCACCACCTTCCACCTCGGCATCCACAACCTGCCCAGCGCAACCGGCGCGGAGTGGATGCGGCGCATGGAGGCCTTCACGGCCATCCCGGTGGCCGAGCGGCCGGCAAAGCTGCTGACCGAGATGCTCGCCGAGCTGGATGAGCTCCCCGGCGTGCTCATCGTCTTCAACCATCCGCTGTGGGACCTCTACCGCATCGGCGAGGAGAAGCACCGCCTTCTGGTGAACGATTTCCTCGCCGTCTATGGACAGTTCTGCCACGCCGTCGAGCTGAACGGCCTGCGCCACTGGGACGAGAACCGCGAGGTGGCCACCCTCGCCGCGCAGTGGAACCAGGTGCTCATCAGCGGGGGCGACCGGCACGGCGTGGAGCCCAACGCCAACCTCAACCTGACGCGCGCTCGCAGCTTCACCGAGTTCGTACACGAGGTTCGCCGCGACCGTCAGAGTCACGTCCTCTTCATGCCGCAGTACGCTGAGCCCTGGAAGCACCGCATCCTCAACTCCACGCTGGCCGCCATCCGCAACTATCCCGACTTTCCCGAGGGCTCGCGGCGCTGGGACGATCGCGTCTATCACCCCGACGCGGAGGGCAATATGCGGGTTCTCTCGGAGCTATGGAGGGGTGGCCGCGCGCCGGTCTACCTGAACGCGGTGCTCGCCTTCGTGCGCCTGCTTGGCGCCGCGCCGCTCTCCAGCGGCCTGCGCCTCGCCTGGAACGACGCCAGCGCCATGCGCACCGCGCTGGCCGAGCGCAAGGCGTAGAGCGCACCTTGTCTGCTTACCGCGATGCGGGAGATGGATTTGCAGCTGGAGCTTCGCTGTCGGCCCAGTAGCTGCCGCGCGCGGTCACGGCGAGGTTGGCGTAGTTGGGCAGGCGCAGCGTGATGGCATGCAGGCCAGGGTGGGGCGACTGCGGCTGGAAGCTCAGAATGTAGCGGTTGGGGATGTGGTTGGAGATGATGGCGAGGTCGTGTTCCAGGTTCTTCTCGCTGCCCAGCTTGAAGTACTCGCCGCCGGTGAGGTGGGCGACGGTCTCGGGAATATTTTTCTGCAGGCCCTCGAAGATGGCGATCACGGCTGCCTTGGCCAGTGCCAGCGGAGGCGCCAGCAGTTCCAGGCAGCCGTACGCCTGTTCGGCGGGACTCTCCTTGAGGTTGACGTTCGGGTCGTTGGGGTCGCGGCTCATGCAGCCGTGGGCCGGGCCGGGGGTTGAGCTGCCAAGAGCGTTGGCGGAGCCGTTCTTCAACTCGTTCATGCCGCTGGAGAACCCGATGCTGTAGATGGCGGTGTTGGTGTCGCTGATCTCGCGCAGCGCCTCGTCCAGCCGCAGCTTGCTGCCGTGGTCGTTCGTCTCGCTCACCAGCAGGATGGCACGGCGAACCTCCGAGGGCTGCTTGAGCAGCAGGTCGAGCGAGAAGCCCAGCGAGTCCAGAATTGCAGCCCCATTGTCTCCATTGTTGTCGGCGATCAGCGACTGGATGGCGTGTGCGGCGAGGTCGTTGTCCGGCGTGAAATCCTGCACCAGCACCGGCGAGCTGTCGAAGCCGACGACGGCGATCTTGTGCGGCACGCCTCCGACGACGGTCCCCAGCATCGGAGCCAGCGCGCGGTACTTGCCCAGCTCATCGGCGCCCGCGCCTCCGCCCTCGATGTCGACGACCAGCGCGAGAGGCTCGCCGCCAGTGTCTTGTTCCAGAGTCAGTTTCTGCGGAACGCCGTCGTCGGTGAGCGCGAAGTCGTCGGCCTTCAGCGTGAAGACCAGCGCGTGCGCCTTGTTGCGAACCAGCGCGGGAACCAGAACCAGCGTGGATCGTGTCGTCAGCGTGGAGATCTGCGCGGCAGGCGTCGATACGGCGTCGGTGACAGGCGTCGGCGCGAGGTCCGTCGCGGCCGGCGTCTGCGCAGGTTCATTCTGTGCCGGGCCCTGCGCGAGTCCATTGGGGTCTGGCATCTGAGCGTGAGAGAGCGTCGCCGGAATTGCCCAAAGAATGCAGGTGAGTGCGAGTGTGGCGTGGCGCCTCATGGTTCGGTCCCTCAATCCCAGTGTACCGGGATCGAGTGCGGCTTTACTGATTGCGAAGTGTGTTGCACTTCAAACGGAATGTGGAGATTATGACCTTCGGCTTTGCTCAGGCCGGAATGACGACGTGAATCGAATCGAGAAAAGAGAAGTTTTGGTCAGGTATTACGGGAGTGGCAACCAAAAGAATGCGATGGGGCGATTGCGATGCGGTCGGAGTCCTGCGAGGGCTGCTCCAGGCTGGAGCGCCGCTTGCTGTCGGGAGTCAGGGTGAGGGTCTGCTCCTTCTTGTCGCGCAGCACCACAACTGCGAGGGGCCGTCCGTAACTGTCCTTGATCGCCTTCGTCCAGTCGGCGGAGCTGGCCACGGCCTTCGCGTTGGCCCGCACCACCACGTCGCCTGCGCGCATTCCGGCGAGCGCCGCCGGCGAGTTGGCCTCGACGCTGCGCACCAGCAGGCCGCCGCCGCTGGGCACGCCGAAGTACTCGGCGAGCTGCGCGCTCATCGTCTCCAGCATCGCGCCTGTGTAGGAGGGATCCATCAGCAGGGGGCCAAGGAAGTTGTTGCCGCCGCGCACCGGCGGGGCGGGCGAGGACGGAGCGGCGAAGTAGATGCTGCCATCGATCTCGGTGGGCGGCAGCGGCTCGGGGACGGTGAGGTGTTGCTCCCACGCCTGTCGCTCGACTTCTTCGCGATTGGCGGTCTGCGTGGTCACGGTCATCCGCTGCCCGTCGCGGCTGACGAGGAGCGTGAGCGGTGTTCCCGGCGGTGATTCGCGCAACATCCGGCGAAGCTGCTCTTCGCCCTCGATGGTCTGGTCGTTCACGCGCAGGATGACATCGTGTTCGCGCAGGCCCGCCTTGCCCGCCGGAGCGTCGTGGTCCACATGGACGATCTCCGCGCCACGCGCATCCTTCAGCTTCAGCGCCGCGATCTGGTCGTCGGCCACATCGCGCACATCGACGCCCAGATAGCCCTGAGCGACGCGCGTGGGAGGCGCGCCCGCGCTGCCGGCGCGGGCACACCGCGTCGTGGTAGCCCAAGCCGCCAGCAGGACCAGCGCGTATCCCAGTGCTCTCTTCATTGCCTCGAACCTCGAACTCTGAACCTGGACCTCGCGCCTACTGTATGTCCGCCGTTCCCGCCAGCGCGTGCGAACTGACGTTGCGGATGTACGGATTCTCGTCCGTGGTGGAGACGGTGCGCATCACCTTGCGCACGCTGGAGTCCGACTCGACCGGCTGCAGCAGGCTGATGGCGCGCGTGCGCACCTCCGGGCTGGAGTCGTGCATCAGCGCCTCCAGCACCGCGTCGCGCACCCGCTGGTCCTCGACGACATACGGCTGCAATCCATCCAGCGCATTCATCCGCACCGCGGGGCTCTTGTCGTAGCGCAGGCTCACCAGCAGCGCGCTGCGAATCCCGCTGCCATCCGAACCGCCGACGCACTGGTGTCCCGCGCGACACTCATTGGCCAGCAGCGCGACAGAGTCCATTCGCACTCCATTGGTCGCCTCGGCCTTCGTCCCAATCAGCAGCAACTGGCGGATCTGCGGGTCGTCCAGCGAGCCCTGCACCGTCTCCGGCACCACGCGGTTGTAAGTCACCTGCACGATCGCCGAGTTGGGAGTCTGCACAATCCCGCTGACGTTGGCGATCGTCCCGTTGGTCGTATTGCTCAGCACCACCGGCGACGGCAGCCTGGGCTGGTGCGCTACCATGTAGCGGTTGGTGAAGTTTCCCGCCAGAAATCCCACCCCGATCAGCAGCGTCATCAAGGCCGGCGCGCCCTGCATGTGGCCCAGCCAGCCGAAGAGATCGCTGCGCAGGCGGGACAGAAACCCATGCGGCGGTATCGTGTCCAGCGCCTCGTCCAGCCTCATGCGCGCGCTCGCCAGCAGGTTAGGCGAGGGATCGTCCACGGGGTTCGAGGCCAGCGCCTCGTGCAGGGCAAGCTGCGCCTGCAACTCGCGGCTGCACACGTCGCAGCCCGCCAGATGCTCCTCCAGCGACGCCATCTGCTCATCCGGCAGCTCGCCGTAGGTGACAAGAACTATATTTTGCTGCGCCTTTTCGCACTTCATCGCTCTACCTCAACCGGCCTCAAGGAACTGCCTCTTCAAAATGCCTTCTTCGGGTCTATGCCATCCGCCCGTCTGCTGTTTCTAACAACCTGCAACTCACAACCTGCAACCTGCAACTATCCTCTCAACTCCGCCAGCTCCGCCCTCAGCTTGCGTGTGGCGCGGAAGAGCGTATTCTTTGCCGTCTCCTCGGTGGTGCTCAACATCTCGCCGATGGTGCGCAGCTTCAATCCCTGGTAGTGCTTCAGCTCGAAGACGGTGCGCTCGCGCGGCGTCAGTTTGTCCAGCGCCGCATGGATGCACTCGCCCATGCGCTTGCGGTCCAGCTCGCGCGCCGGGTTGGCCATGGCGCGGGTGTCGGAGATGTTCGACAGCAGGTCCATCTCGTCGCCGCGCGCGTCCAGCACCGTGGCCGGGTCCTCGCGACGGCTCTTGCGCCGCCGCAGATGGTCCAGGCAAAGATTGGTCACAATCCGATACAGCCATGTGTAGAACGAGCACTCGAAGCGAAAGTTCCCAATGTGGCGATAGGCCTTCAGGAACGCCTCCTGATGCACGTCCTGGGCGTCCTGCTCGTTGCCCAGCATGTGCAGCGCCAGCCGCAGCACGGGCTGGTCGTAACGCCGCACCAGCGAGTCGAATGCAGTGCGGTCGCCGCGCTGCGCCTCGCGGATCAGGTCGTCGTCCTCGGTGCGTTGCTGGGCGCGCGCGTCCAACTGCGCCTCGGTCAGCTTGCCGCCGTTCCTGTCGGTCTTGGTTCCGAATTGCGCCACCTTGGCCATCGCTGGGGACGATTCTATCGCTCCAGGCCGACTTGCGCCCACACGGGCTACCGCGTCCATCAGCGCGGAGAGGCGCAGCGCAGGCGGCAACGCGCTCGCGCCTCGTGTGCGGGCGCCGCCAACCATCGCCGAAAGCACCGGCGAAATCCCGCCGCCGCCTTCCAGTCCCATCGCATCTGCATTCATCGTCGCTGACTCCGGAGCCAGGTAATGGGTCACTTCAATAGACCGCCGCGAGGGGAAAAGGTGAGCGAAGAACAGTGGATAGTTGGCAGGGAGTAGGGAGTAGTGTTCATCCTGCTCAATAATTAAAGCTGTCATCCTGAGCGGAGCCTCTCGCGGTTTCATCGCGAGAGGCAGAGTCGAAGGATCCCGATGATGCTGGCCCCCGCCACAACCGCCCGAACCTTTCTCCCACAAACTCCCACCCTTGCCTTTCCACCAACATTCGCTCAACCTATAAACTCAACCCATGCCCTCAAGCCCGACCACGCTCAGCCTCTTCCCCGAGTCCCGCCCAGCCTCCCGCCCCGTTATGCGCCCAGCCACGTCCTCCGGCCCTGTCTCCGGTAAATGGATATCCGCGCACTGCGACGGCGGAGCGCGTGGCAACCCCGGCCCGGCTGGCTTTGGCGCGCTGATTCAGGACGCCGACGGCGCGGTGATCGCCGAGCTTTCAGAGTTTCTGGGAATCCAGACCAACAACTTCGCCGAGTACTCCGGCCTGCTCGCCTCGCTCGACTTCGCACTCAGCAACGGCCATCCGCGCCTGCGCGTCGTCTCCGACTCCGAGCTGATGGTCAAACAAATCCAGGGCAGCTACAAGGTTAAAAGCTCCATCCTCCGCCCGCTCTACGATCAGGCCAGAAAGAAGATCGCGCAGCTCGAAGGCTTCCAGATCACCCACGCCCTCCGCCACAAGAATAAAGACGCCGACCGCCTGGCCAACCAGGCCATGGATCGCGGCATGAGGCGCGGCTGAAGACTGACCGGCTTGCATTTGCAGAATCTTGCGTAACGATCTGAACCTGCTCGCGTCTAAACGATGATGTAGTTAAAACGAATGATCCAGCCGACACGTTTTGAAAGGGCGGGACTTCAGTCCCGCCGTAAGCGCCTCAATCGTAAAGCGGCTTTAGCCGCCGAGGGAATCTCAATACAGCAAGGGCTCGCACGCATTCGCAACTACCGCACGCTCGTCGCAACTCTCATCTTCATAACAGCAACAACGCTCCTCGGCCAGACCGTAAGGGCCTGCGCATAAATAACTAGCACATATTCTAAATATCGTGTACTCTTTTTCTATGGGAAACGAGATTGCGACCCTACGGAAGAAGTATCGGCAGCTTCGCTACGTGTTGGATGAACGTGGGC
>Ga0224555_1001506_pt1 | contig 31773 bp, 26 predicted proteins | sample 714S23034metaG_FD_180687 | JGI IMG/M metagenome (GOLD analysis project Ga0224555, IMG submission 180687) | Peat soil microbial communities from Stordalen Mire, Sweden - 717 S2 30-34 | ecosystem: Environmental > Terrestrial > Soil > Wetlands > Peat | place: Sweden: Norrbotten County, Stordalen...
GAAACTCCTGCACCGTCATCATCTTGCCTCTTCGATTTTTCATGCGTCTAGACTATCGCTTTATCTTCGCCTGAGCAAGCTTGATAATCATCTACGGAGATTCTGACTCTGCGAGTCAGAATGACGAGCAAGAGCAAAGGCAAGAGCAAGGACAAGCGCAAGAGTAGAGGCAAGAGCAAGGACAAGCGCAAGAGCAAAGGCAAGCGCAAGAGCCGAGGCAAGAGCAAGGACAAGCGCAAGAGCAAAGGTAAGGGCAAAGGCAAGGGCAAGGGCAAGAGCAAAGGCAAGTGCAAGCGCAAGAGCAGAGGCAAGAGCAAGGGCAAATGCGGGGGTCTCTCCACTCGCTCCGCTCGGTCGAGATGACGCTTCTTTTTTCTTTTGGCGGGGTCTCTCCGCTACGCGCGTTGCGCTTCGGTCGAGATGACGGGCTTGAGGGTAGTGTCCTAGGAGTGCAGAGTCAGGACACGACCGAGCTTTGGGTGGTGTCCTAACCCACTACTGAGACAGCGCAGAGCTTTGGGGGTGGGTGCGGGGGGAGCGGGTTTTCGTGTAAACTAAAGATTCGAATTCTGAACAGGAAAGTACCTATGTCTATTCATCCGATTATGCAGAAGCTGGCCGCCAAACTTGAGCGGACCGACCATCCCGCGTTTGGCCCCGGCGACACCGTTCGGGTGCAGGTGAGGATCCGCGAGGGCGAAAAAGAGCGCCTCCAGGCCTTTGAAGGCATGGTGATTGCCACCAACAAAGGGCCGCAGGGCACCTTTACCGTGCGCAAGATGAGCTTCGGCCAGGGTGTGGAGCGCATCTTCCCGTACAACTCCAAGGTCGTCGACAAGATTGAGAAGCTGCGGTCTTACGAAGTGCGGCGTTCCAAGCTCTTCTACCTGCGCGGACTGCGCGGCAAGGCGGCGCGGTTGCGCGAAGTGGCCCGGCCCTCCTAAGGCCCGGCACAGGATTTCACGCGAAGCAGAAAGGCCACGATCTCCAGCGTGGCCTTTTCTCTGCGCGGAACGTAGAGCGGGAGTTGCGGCCCGCGTTAAGGGGCCGGCTGCGCAGGCGGGGTTGTTGCCGGGATAGACGCGGCGGTGGAAGCTGCCGGCTTGATGGGAACGCACGGCTGTTCGACCGCCTTCTGCCCGGGCAGCACGGGCGGGCCGGCCGGCCGCATCATGCCCGCCGGACATAGCGCGAGCAGCAACGCGGGCCTCACATCGGGCGGCAGAGGCGGCGCCTGCACCGGCCCCTTGGCCGCGACGCTTTGCTTCGAACCCGGCCAGGCGTAGGGTGCCCTGGTCGCGCTGCCATAGCCAAACACCGGGAACTTCGAGGGCAACTGGAAGCCGCGATCGACCGCGACCCAGGCCGCCTGCGGCTTCTTCCCGAGCAGCCGCTTCTCCGACGCGAGCTCCATCGGATGGCCGTCGACCGTGATCCTGAGGGTCTTGTCGTTGAACGCGCCGGGCTGCTCCTTCGCGCCCGGGAACTGGTTCTGCGAGACGACGGCGATGCCGATTCCCGGGGCGTAGATGTACATGAATTTCAGGTCGGCGATGTCGTAGTTCAAGCGCGCCTTGCCTGTCCATCCGTCCACGGTGAGGGTGCCGGCGCTGATGGAAACCGGTGTCATCCTGGGCGGCTTGACCTTCTTTACGGGAATCTTCCTGCCCTTGTCGTCGTAGCCGAGGTTGGTCGCGGTTTGAAACACCGGCTTGCCATTGGCGTCGAAGACCGGGTGCCCCTTCTTGTCGCGGATCTGCTTCGCCGGTGGATTGAACATCAGGTTTCCGTCGGGATCGACGCGCTGCTTGCCCTCGCCATCCAGCATCGGAGTGGGGGGCAAAACCACAATTGTGGTTGGGCCGGTGTAGACGTTCCTGGCGGTCCTGGTCTTGGTCTTGGCCTTCTTGCCTTTCGCCGGCGTGGCGGGTTGCGCGGCCGCCGGAGAGCTTGCCGGAGCGGTTGCCGCCGGGGTTGGGGTCGAGGTCTGCGATTGAGCCGCGCAGCAGGCGGCGCTCCCGATGATTCCAAGAGTTAGAAATGTGGCGAAGGTGGTGCGCACGTTCATGGAAAGGCCCCCGAACCGGCTCGGCGCTTTGGGTGCGAGTACCCACGCCCAAACTCACCCCTTCCGACCGGCCGCAGCTCGTAGAGCCTGGCTCGCAGCATCGAAGAGCCTGTTCTTTTCTCGAGAATACATCGACTGAGCGCGCGCAAAGGGAAAATTCACACGAACGGAAGCTGTAAACTCGTAGCCACGATGGGCAGCCTTGGCACCGCGCACGCCGTTACCGCCGCCACTGCGAAGCAACGCATGCTGAAGCTGCTGGTTTGCAGCGATGCGCCCGAGCAGGCCTTGCGCTACCGCGGCTTTCGCATGATTGCAGGGGTGGACGAGGTGGGACGCGGCGCGCTCTTCGGGCCGGTGGTAGCCGCAGCGGTCATCCTGCCGGAGCGGCTTGGGGCGCTGGCACGGGCGGGGTTGAAGGATTCAAAACAACTGACTCGCGAACAGCGCGAGAAACTGGACCGCCGCATCCGCAAGTGCGCGCTCGCCATCTCGGTGGCCGAGGTGGACGCAGAGACGATCGACCGCGTGAATATTTATCAGGCCACGCGGATTGCCATGCTGGCCGCGGTCGAGGGGCTTGCGCTCGCACCCGACCACCTGCTGATCGACGCCATGCGGCTGGACCACCCCTGCCCGCAGACGCGCCTGTTCTATGGCGATGCGCTTTCGCTGTCGATTGCGGCAGCGTCGGTGGTGGCGAAGGTGCACCGCGACCGGTTGATGCGGGAGATGGACGTGGTGCACCCGGGGTATGGGCTGGCTTCGCATAAAGGATATGGGACGCCGGAGCACCGCCGGTCGCTGTGCGAACTCGGTCCCTGTGCCCTGCACCGCCGCAGCTTCGCGCCGGTGCGCGCGCTTATTGCCGGCGAGCCGGAAGCCACCGGCCTACTTTTCGATGATCTGCTGCTGGGCGACCCTGTCCTGGACGATCTGCTGCTGGAAGACGGGGAGCTCGAAGCTGGCAGCGACTGAGAATCGCGAGTAATGGGTCAGCTTGAAGAAATCTGACCTCAGGGGCTGAAGCCCTTTGAATAAACGAGCTGCTTACGGCACGGCTGAAGCCGTGCCCTTAACAAGACAGATCAAAATGACCCACTACCTAACCGCGCACGGAGAGCAGACTCCGAGCAGGCTGAGATACTCTTGAAGTGACTATGACCGAAAAACCCAACCGCAAACTACTCTGCGTTACTGCCCATCCCGACGACGAATGCTTCGGCTTCGGAGGCGCGCTGATGCTCGCCGCGGAAGCCGGCATCGAGACCTCCGTGATCTGCTTCACCGATGGCCAGGCGGCAACCAATCGCGGCGACGCGACCTCACCCGAGCACCTGGGCGAGATGCGGCGGGCCGAGTTTGCCGCGTCGTGCAAGATCCTCGGCGTGACCCACCACGAGCTGCTCGACTACCAGGACGGCCAGCTTGAGTTCGCCAACTTCTCCGACACCGCGGCCAAGCTGGTGGAGCGCATGCGTGCGTACAAGCCCGACGTGGTGCTAACCTTTGGCGGCGATGGCGCCATGAATACGCATGCCGACCACACCATGGTCTCCTGCTTCACCACGGCGGCCTTCCACTGGGCCGCATCGCCGAAGCGCTTCCCTGCCCTCGGCCCGGTGCACACGGCGCAGCGGCTCTTCTACAACACCACCCACTTCTTCTTTCCCGGCCGGCCCGCGCCGCTGCCCGCGCCGTGGACGGTTACGCTGGACGTCACCCGCGTGCAGGCGCGCAAGTTCGAGGCCTTCCGCGCACACACCTCGCAGCTCCCGCTGATGGAAAAGTTTCAGTCGTACTTTGAGAAGCGCGCCGGGCAGGAGGTTTATACGCTGATCGCGACGCCGAAGCCGCAGCCCGCAGTCCAGATGACGGACCTCTTCGAAGGGCTGTAAGACAAGCCAAACCACGGATTGCACGGATAAGTACGGATAAAGCCTCTTGCTCTTGATCCGTTTTGATCCGAGCAATCCGTGGTTGGATTTGTTCGCGAGCTAGCGCACCTGGAACTCCGGCGAGCCCATGACCAGCGCGGTGAGCAGGTTCAGCAGGTCGCCGGGCGCGGCGCCCTGCTCGCTTGCCTGCGCCAGTTGCCGGTGGATCTGTTGATTGGTTCTGGCTGAGACCTCGCCGCCGATCAGCGTCGACTCCAGCACCATCAGCGCGATCTCAGTTCCTGCCGGTGTCGCGGGCTCAGCAGAGGAAGCTGGCTCCGTTAGCGTGGCCTCGGCATAGGCAGCATGCGCCGGGCGCGCTGGCGCGATGCCGGCAGCCTGCGGCAACTGCGCCGGCTCGCTCATCAGCCCCAGGGCGACGATCCTGGGCGCATCGAACTTCTGATTGGCGAACTTGCCGCTGGTCAACTGGTCCGCGAAGTTCAGCCGGTCCACCAGCGCGCCCGAGTTCATCCACTTGTCCGCGGTGATGTAGTAGCCGGTTGGCGGCAGCGCGTAGTAGAGCGGCATGCCCATGTTCTTGATGGTGTTGACCAGCGCGCCCGGGTTCGATGGGTCGGTCAGGGTGGTGCGGTACGCCGAAGCGAGGAACTCCATCGGCGTCTTCACCTTGTTGCGAAAATACTTCTTCGAGTTGAACTCCGGGCTCGCGATCAGCGTGCGCAGGACGGCCTTGATGTCGCCGCCGGACGCGAGGAAGGTGCTGGCCATGCGGTCCACCAGCGCGGGCGGAGGATCGTCGGCCACGAAGCGCTGCGCGATCTTCCAACTGATGAAGTGCGCTGTCTGCGGGCTGTGCGCGAGCAGATTCAGAGCCTCCAAGCCTTCCTTCATGCCTTCGTTGCCGGGCGCGCTCGCCAGTGCGGCGGCCCTCTGCTCGGCTCCGGACGGTGCTACCCCCATCGCCATGTCGCCCATGCTGTTGTCGTCCATGGGGGGCGCGGCCCTCGCGGCCACGGCTGCGTCGATCGCCAGCGTTCCCTGAATCACAAACGGGGGGCCGCTGCCGATCCGGTGGCCCAGCCAGACCTTCGACCCCGGCTCATGGCGCTTGGGATCGAACTGGAATTGGCCGGCCTGCCCGGGGTTATTCACGGTCCAGCCGGTGAGGACCGCGGACAGGTTGGTCACATCGGCCTGGGTGTAGCCGCCATTCACGCCGACCGTGTGCAGTTCCATGATCTCGCGGCCATAGTTCTCGTTCAGGCCACGGTTTCCCGGCTTCGATCTCGGGTTTGCCGGATTGACGCCGTTCGCGATGGAGTCCGGTCCGATGCTGAGCCAGTTGTCGAGGTACACCATCATCGCGGGGCCCTGCGCGGTGGCCAGCAGCAGGTCGCCGAACTTGCCCAGCACATTCCTGCGAATCATGTCGCGCTCGTAGCTGGTGGTGTACCACTGGTCGGAGTCCTTGGCGATGTAGATGTTGAAGTGATTGAACCAGAAGTCGGTCATCACCTCCTGCAACTGGCGCTCGCTGAGGATTGCGCGCACCATCTTGGCCTGCGCCAACTCCTGCCCGATCTGGTACTGCGCGCCCACGCCCGCGGCCATGCCGAGGAAAATTTCGCGCTCGCGCGGCGTGAAGTCCGCCAGGAGCTGATTCTTCTGGTCGCCGTTGACGTAGCTGGTGAAGGCGATGCGGTCCTCCACCGGCATCTGGATCAGCGCCGTCATGCGCTGGTTCTTCGGCAGCGCAAACAGCTCGCCCGCGATGCGCGCCGCAGCGAATTGTCCACCCTGCTTTTCCGCGGCCTTCTCCGCGTCGCTCGGTTCCGGGGGCAGGCTGCCGGCAGCATCGGGCTTGCGGGCCGCTGCTTCGCGCCGCAGCTTCGCGATCTGGACTTCATACATCGAGGCGAGCAGCGCGTCGGCCGGCATCGGCTTCTTGCCGTCCGCCACTTGCTGGATCGTTCCCCGGTCCGGGAACACCGTCAGCGCCTGTTCCGGCGTCATGCTGAGCGTGGGGAAGTCCGTCAGGCGACGGTCGAGCACCGGGTCCTTGATCGCGTCCGGATTCAGTTGCTGCTCGAACCACTTGTCCACACCGATTGCCAGCACGTGGTCCACATCGCCGGGGCGCGGCCCAAAGGTGAATCGGTCCAGGATTTGCAACGCGCGTTCGCGGTCGGTAAGTGGAAGCAGAGGCTCCGGCTTCGCAGCGGGCTGGGGTTTTGGCGCGGCGGGCTTGGTTGCTGAGGCCTTCGCGGGTTTCTGCGGGACAATGGGTTCCGCGGGCGCACCGCTTTGCTCCGGAGCACCTTGCGCCAGCAGCGGAGTTGCAGCGATGCAGATGAGGGCGAGGGCAACGACCGGTATTCTGCGCATAGCGGAGCCTCCCCCCTAGCTTAGACCGTACTTCCACCCGCAAAGTTGTGTTGCAGCCGGGAACTCTCCGCTAGCCGCCGGCCGCAACCGTGCGGGCCTGCGTTCGATTGGCACCGCGCCTCCGCTTCATCACGGTCCAGACCACTCGTGCCAGCAGCAGTGCAGCCAGCACCAGCGTAAACGGCATCGGCGCTCGCACGCCTTTCTTCACCAGCCACCAGTAATGCACTACGCCTGCCATTGCCGCGACATAGACGACCCAATGCACGCGCCGCCAGGTGGCGCCGCCCATCCGGCGCATGATGAATGCGGGCGACGTTACAGCCAGAACAAATAACAGAAACCACGCAAACAGCCCGACCTGGATGAACCGCCGCTTCTTCAAGTCGTCGAGAATGGTTGGCCACACGGCCTTCCACTCGTCGACCACCACGCCGGGGTGGCGCGCGCGCAGCCCGGCAATTACCGTCGGCAGATCGTAACCGGAGAAGAGAAACAGGTACGTCGACAGGTGCAGCGTGGCGTAGAAGAACGCGTACAGCCCCAGCAGCCGCCGGAACCGGATCAGGTTCGCCAGCTTGGGGTGCAGCCGCTGCAGGGGCGTCACCGCCAGCGACGCCAGCAGCAGAAACAGCGTCCAATAGCCGGTGGCGTGGGTGATGTAGTTCACCGGATCCGCCATCAGCGCCAGTGCGCCGGAACGATACATCTCGACCAGCTTGATCACCGGCAGCAGACATGCCAGGTGGACCAGCGCCTTTACGTATGGAATCCATCGATTCGGCATGCAAGTCCTTAGAAGTACTTCTTCAGATCCATACCGGCGTACAAGCTCGCCACCTGGTCGGCGTAGCCGTTGAACATCTGCGTGGGAATCGTCCGGGGAAACGCGCTCGAGTCGATCCGCCGTTCGTGCGCCTGCGACCAGCGCGGATGGTCCACGTTCGGGTTCACGTTCGAGTAGAAGCCGTACTCGTTCGGCGCCATGTCGTTCCACAGCGTGCGCGGCTGCTTGTCCGTGAAGTTGATCTTCACAATGGATTTCGCGTTCTTGAAGCCGTACTTCCACGGGCTGACCACGCGGATGGGCGCGCCATTCTGGTTGGGCAGCGCCTCGCCGTAGCAACCGAAGGTGAGCAGGCACAGTGGGTTCATCGCCTCGTCCATGCGCAGCCCCTCGGAGTAGGGCCAGTCGAAGCCGCCGGGCTTGTCGGGCATGTCGCTCGACTTGTCGTCGGAGAGGAACTGCACGTACTTCGCGCTCGGCAGCGGCTCGGCCCACGCGATGAACTCGCCGAGTGAGTAGCCGTCCCACGGGATCACCATCGACCACGCCTCCACGCAGCGATGCCGGTAGACGCGGCTCTCGATCGGCCGGTAGCGCATGATGCTGTCGATGTCGGCGGTCTTCTTTTGCTTCACCAGGCCTGTGACCTCGACCGTCCACGGCCGCGTGTGCAGCGTGTGCGCGTTGTGCGCCGGGTCGGACTTGTCGGTGCCGAATTCGTAAAAGTTGTTGTAGGTCGTCGCCTTGGCAAACGGCGTCTGCGCGTCCGGCACAGTGTACTTCGACGACAGCGTCGCCAGCTTCTGGTCCGCGTGGACCGCGTCGGGATGAAACAGCCCCGGCACCTGCCGCAGCGCCAGCGCTCCCGCACCCAGCGCCGCCGCGCCGGTAATGAAGTTGCGGCGATTGAAGAAGGTCTCCTTCGGCGTGATCTCCGACGAGCGAATCTCCTGACCCAACTTCCTGTCGTTCTTGATCAGCATGTTGCTCCCCCTCCACGCACACCCGACGTTTACGCAGGAACAGCTACCACCGGGCCCACTGCTTAGACTATCTAATTACGCAGCTGGGTTCATAACGGATGTAACGCTTCAGTGGCCGGTGGGCGAAAGGTTGCGGCAAGGGTTTTCCCAGTGTAGTGCGTCGGAAATGGTGCCCCAGGGGCTAAAGCCCGTGTCGATCCTGTGCCCGTTAGGCCGGGACTAAAGTCCCGGCCTATCTTAAGACCGAGTTTTTCAGCGACCTCTGAAGCCCCTCCCTTTCAAAACGAATCCATGTCCATCTGTGTTACGCACTACACCAACTGCTCATTCGCTGCGCTCGATCCCTTCCCGCACCAGGTAGATAACCGTCCCCACCGCAATCAACACTGCCGCGCCGGCAATCTCGCGCTGGAAGTTTGCGCGTTCGATCAGGATGTAGACAAAGCCGGCAATCGCGAGCAGCGGCGGCAGCGGATAGAGCCAGATGCGGAACGGCCGCTTCATCTCCGGCTGCGTCCGCCGCAGATAGATCACGCCGGCATGCTGCATCAGGAACTGCAGCAGGATGCGCAGCACCACCAGCGCCGCAATCACGTCCGCCAATGAGAAGAAGCAAAAGCAGATGGCCGCCGCGCCCAGCGCCAGCAGAGAAACGTTCGGAAAGCCCTTTGGATGCAGCTTGCCGAATACGCGGAAGTAGTTGCCGTCCCGCGCCGCAGCATAGGGTATGCGCGAGTAGCCCAGCAGCAGCGAGAACACGCCGGAGAACGCCGTCATCATCACCAGCGCGGCCGCCACTTTGCCCAGCATCGGGCCGAGCCGCGGACCGTATGCCGTCTCCATGAATGTCGAGATCACCGCCCTGCGCGCGTCTAAACTCAATGCTGCGGCGCCATTCTGCGCTCCCACCAGCCCCTGCCACGGCAGCACGGCCAGCACGGAGATGTTCATGGCCAGGTAGATGGCCGCGACCAGCGCGATGGAGATCAGGATCGCTCGCGGCACCGTGCGCGCTGCGTCCTTGACCTCGCCACCGAGAAACGTGATGTTGTAGTAGCCCCAGTAGTCGTAGGTCGCGAACATCATGGCCGAACCCAGCCCCAGGAAGAACGCCGGGGCCAGGTGAAACGCGCCCGGCGGGAAGGCGAAGGCCTGGCTCAGATGTCCGCGCACGACGCCGGTAAGAATGATCCACGTCATCAGCGCCATTACCGAGCACCACATGGCCGCAGTCACAACGCGCAGGTCGGTGAGCCCGCGGTACAGCAGCAACACCACCAGCAGCAACGCCGCAATGGCCAACCCGGTCTCCGGTCCCACCGCAATGCCCGCTCTGAATCCACCCGCATGCAGCATCCGCGCCGCGGTGTGGCCGCCCAGCGACGGGAAGATGTAGGTCGCGTACTGGCTTAGCCCAATGCATCCCGATGCCGCCGACAGCGGCGCCGAAAAGCTAAGTTGAAACACGTAGAGGAACGCCAGGAATCGCCCGGCCTGGCCCTTCCCGCCGGGGCCTCCATAGATTCTCCGCAGGAACGCATACGAGCCGCCCGCCTCCGGCATGGCCGCGCCCAGTTCCGCCCACACCAGGCCATCGCACAGCGCCAGCCCGGCGCCCAGAATCCAGCCCAGCATTGCCTGCGGCCCGCCCATGGCAGCGAGGATCAGCGGCAGCGTGATGAACGGTCCCACGCCGATCATGTCGAGCATATTGAGCGCGACGGCGCCCGGCAGGTCCAGGCTGCGGTGGAGGCGTGGCTCGCCTGGCATTTCGGGCGTATCGATCGATGGCTTCGGCGTTTCGATGCTTCGAGTCTAGACCATCCACGCTCGTGGCTACGGCGTCTCCCAGTCGTCTGTCGCCGATGCGGGCTTACCGGATGTGTAGGTCACCTCGATCGACTGATAGGTGAGCGATATCTGCTGGACGTTCCTGGTCTGCACAATCTGCGTGATCTGCGCGTTCTTCAGCACCAGCTTCTGGGCCGCTATGGGTCTGGCTCCCAACCCGATCGCTCCCGAGACCTTGCCCGCGCTACTGCCCGTGAACGCAATCACCACTTCGCTCAGGAGTTGATTTTCGGCAAGCATCTGCTCCAATTGCTGCGAGTTGGGTCCATAGACCTTGGTTACCGTGATGGTCCGCTGCTGGCCCTTGCCGCTCGCCGCGCCGGTCGCGGCGTCCACGGCCGAGTTGCGCACGACATTGATCAGTTGAAACTCATTCGCCGGTCCTTCGCCGCGCGCCACTTCACCTTTGACGCTGCCTGGCGCCGTGTCCCCGATCGTCATTACCGCGCTCGCGGCCGCAGCCCTGATACCCGGCACGGTCGCAGCCACACCGCAAAGCAGTATCCACCGCCCGATTCGTCCTATGCGCATTGCAATCATCCTCCTTCGGCTTAAGCTGCGCATGTTTCTATCACGCGGAGGAAACCACCGGCAATGCCGGAGCCGCGCGACAGGAACCAATCGGGTTACCCGCGCCCGTTTCCCGCGGGCCGCATGACAGACACCGCCCGCTTGAGCGACACTGTGATGGACAAAACACTGGAGCAAACCGATGATTTCAGGAGCCCGCGAAAAAGAGTTGATTGAAGCAGCCAACCTGCTGCTCGACGCCCGGCGCACGCACGCCCCCATCGCCGAACTGCCTTCCGCGCTTCAGCCCATGACGCTCGAAGAAGTGGCCCGCGTGCATGACGAATTAGCCCTGGCCTACGAAGACATCGGCGGCTGGAAGATCGGCGCAGGCTCTCCCGACGCGACGCCATTCTTCGCGCCCATGCCGCGCGCGTGGATGGCGGCCAGCGGCGCAATTCTCTATGGCCCCACCTATCGCTACCGTGTGCTCGAAGCCGAAATCTCCTTCCTCGTCGGCGAAGACCTGCCGCCGCGCGAAACACCGTACACGCGGGAAGAGGTTATCGCCGCGATGGCCAGTTGCCATCCGGCGATTGAAGAGCTGGAATCCGGCCTGATCGACCCCAAGGCCGCTAACAACTACTACTCTGCGCTCGCCGATCTGCAGATGCACGGCGGCTTTATCCACGGTCCTGCCTGCCCGGACTGGAAGAGCATCAATTTTGCCACTGAAACAGTTACACTCTCCATCGACGGCGCGATCCAGGTGGAGCGCACGGGCTCCAATACCTCCGGCGACCTGCTGCGGCTGCTGCCCTACCTCGCCAACGAAGGCGCGGCGCGCACCGGCGGCCTGAAAGCCGGCCAGTGGATCACCACCGGAAGCTGGACCGGCAATACGCCTGCCCTCGCCGGCAAGCAGGTCGATGTCAAATTCGCCCACGCCGGCCACGTCGGCCTGCGCTTCGCCTAGGCCGCTGCGATGACCAAGCGAGCCAGCCGCCGGACATTTCTCAAGCTTAGTGCTGCTGCCGCGTCGGTCGCTGCGGCGAAGTTTGCCCATGCCGCGCCGCCGGCCAAGCGCATCGCCATCGTCACCGTCACCGACCGCGAGTATCCGCCCGCCAGCAGCGAACCCGTCCTATGGGCTACGGCCAGACTGCGCGACGCGATTACCCTCGACCGCATTGCAACAGTGCCCACTGGCGCCGACTTAGCGATTGTTATTCATAGCGCGGTCTATCCTCTCGGCAAGATGCTTCCCAGCCGACTCACCTTTACCCATCCCGAAGCTCTTTCCTTGATACCGTCGGAGTACCAAGGAACGCCAGCAATCCTCGTCAGCGGCAGCGACACCCGCGGCCTCGTGTACGGAATCCTCGAACTCGCCGACCGCGTCCGCGCCAGCGACGACCCGGTCGCGGCGCTGCACATTCCCGCACCGCTCTCCGAAGCGAGCCCCAACAAAGTCCGCAGCGTTGCCCGCGCCTTTCTCTCCGAGACCGAAGACAAGGCCTGGTTCTACGATCGCGCCTTCTGGACTGCATACCTCGACACGCTCGCTGCCGCGCGCTTCAACCGCTTCAACTTCGCGCTGGGCTTTGGCTGGGACTTTCCCCGCGGCGTCACCGGCGACTACTTCCACTTCCCTTATCCGTACCTGGTCGAAGTCCCCGGCTATGAGCAGGTGCATGTTGAGCCTGCGCTCGAGCCCGGCGAGCGCCAGCGCAACCTGGAGACGCTCCAGTTCATCGCGGCCGAGACCGCGCGCCGCGGCATGGACTTCCAACTCGGCATCTGGACGCACGCCTACCAGTGGACCGACAGCCCGCACTCCGATCACCACATCGTCGGCCTGACGCCGGAGATTCACGCCGCGTATTGCCGCGATGCGCTCGCGGCGGTGCTGAAGGCCTGCCCGCAGATCACCGGGCTCACCCTGCGCATCCATGGCGAGAGCGGTATCCCCGAAGGCAGCTACGATTTCTGGCAGACGCTGTTCGAGGCGATTCCCGCCGCGCGGACACCTGACGGCAAGCCGCGCGTCATCGAGATCGACATGCACGCCAAGGGCCTGGATCAACGCATGATTGAGATCGCGCGCGCTACCGACATGCCCGTCAAAGCTGGAGCGAAATATTGGGCCGAACACCTCGGGCTCGGCTACCAGCAGGCGGACATCCGCGCCAACGAATACCCCCGCGCGGGCGTTACCGGGACCTTCGCCGTCTCCGCGGGCGCACGCAATTTCACGCGCTACGGCTATGGAGATTTCTACCAGCAAGGGATTGGGCTGGAGTTGCTGTACCGGGTGTGGCCGGGTACGCAGCGGCACTTGCTGTGGGGCGATCCTGCGCTGGCCGCGGGGTACGGACGGGCTGCGAATTTTTGTGGAGCGTCCGGCATGGAACTGTGCGAGCCGTTGACGTTCAAGGGCCGCGAAGGCTCCGGCCATCCCGGTGGGCGCAATGCTTACGTCGACGCATCGCTCGCGCCCGCGCAACTCGACACCGCGAAGTTCGCCGTCACCTATTTGCTCTGGGGCCGCTACCTCTATAACCCCGACACCGCGACCGACTTCTACCATCGCTACCTGAAGCAAACCTTCGGCCCCGCCGGCCCTGCGCTCGAAACGGCGCTGGCCGCATCCAGCCGCATCCTGCCGCTGATCACGACGGCGTGGTGCCCATCGGCCTCGAACCACGAGTTCTGGCCGGAGATGCTGACGCCGGTCTCGATCCTGCCATACACCACACGCCCGCTCTACACCGACTCGCCCGCGCCGCACAACGTCAGCGCCATCAGCCCGCTCGACCCGCAACTCTTCACCACCATCGACCAGCACGCAGAAAACCTCGTCAGCCGCAAGCCAGACGCCCGTTACAACACCAACGAAGTCATCCGATGGCTCGCCGAACTGCTTGCAACCTCGGGCAAAGGCCTGGCCGCCGCGCGCACCGCCGCCGGCACCAAGGCCCGCACGCCAGAATTTCGCCGCGCCGAAGAAGACATCCTCATCCTCAACGGCCTCGGCACCTACTACGCGAACCTCTTCCACACCGCGCTTCTCTACTCCATCCGTGAGCAAACTCAAGACCCCACCGCCGCAATACAGTCGCAAGCCCTCTACCGGAAAGCCCGCGAAGCCTGGACCACGATGGCCGTGCGCGCAAAGTCGGTCTATGCCGCCGACGTCAGCTATGGCTCGACGCCTTTCCGGCGCGGGCATTGGGCCGACCGCCTGTCCGCAATTGACGCGGATATCGACGCGCTCGACAAGCGCTTCGGTACCTTCTCTCCCGGCGCGGCAACAATTGTGATCAATGGCCCATGGCCTGACAATCCGACGTTTCGTGCTCTCTTCTCAAAACCACGCCCCACGATCGCCGCGAACCACGTCGCTGCCGAATCCTTCCACCCCGGAGCCGACCTCCCACTCGCCGTTACAACCCCGCCCGAAGTAACTCAGGCCATCCTCTGGTATCGTCACGTCAACCACGGAGAGCGCTGGCTCTCCACGCCGATGCAGCGCACGAGCGCGAGCCACAGCGCCGCCATCCCCGCCGCCTACACCGACTCACCCTACCCGCTGCAGTACTACTTCGAGCTCCATACCGCGACCGCAGCCACGCTGCACCCTGCGTTCAATCCAACGCTGAGCAACCAGCCTTATTACGCGGTCTACAAACGGTCCTGATTTGCCGCAGTGTTGCAGCGCACATCCTATTTCCGAAATTGCTTTAAGATAGAAGGTATATGTCCACCAATCTTCCCGCAGGCGTTGCGATCAACGCTCCCGTCACCTCGTCTTACGCTAGAATCCTCACGCCTGATGCGATCGCCTTCATCGTCGGCCTGCAGCGCAGCTTCAATGCGCGCCGCAAGGAGTTGCTCGCCGCCCGCGCCGTCCGCCAGGCCGCGCTCGACGCCGGCGCGAAGCCCGACTTCCTGCCCGAGACCGCGCACATCCGCGAGTCGGAGTGGACGGTCGCGCCGCTGCCCGCCGACCTGCTCGACCGCCGCGTGGAGATCACGGGCCCGGTCGACCGCAAGATGATCATCAACGCGCTGAACTCCGGCGCCAAGGTGTTCATGGCCGACTTCGAGGACTCCACCACGCCCACCTGGGACAACCTGCTCGACGGCCAGCTCAACCTCGTCGACGCAGTCCGCCGCACGATTACCTACGAGGACCCCACGACCAAGAAGAGTTACAAACTCATCGAGAACCCCGCCGTGCTCTTCGTGCGCGCGCGCGGCTGGCACCTGGACGAGCGCCACATGACGGTCTGGGATGAAGCAAAACAAGCGCGCGAACCCATGTCGGGCAGTCTCTTCGACTTCGGCCTCTACGCCTTCCACAATGCGAAGGAACTGCTCGCCCGCGGTTCCGGCCCGTACTTCTACCTACCCAAGATGGAGTCGCACCTGGAAGCGCGCCTGTGGAACGACGTCTTTGTCCAGGCGGAAGCCGAACTCGGCCTGCCCAGAAACTCCATCAAAGGCACCGTGCTGATCGAGACCATTCTCGCCAGCTTCGAGATGGACGAGATCCTGTACGAGCTGCGCGACCACTCCGCCGGGCTGAACTGCGGGCGCTGGGATTACATCTTCAGCTTCATCAAGAAATTCGCCGGCGACACCAGCGTCCTGCTGCCCGACCGCGGCCAGGTGACGATGACCACGCACTTCATGCGCAGCTATTCCAAGCTCTGCATCAAGACCTGCCACCGCCGCCAGGTGAGCGCGATGGGCGGCATGTCCGCGCTGATCCCCATCAAATCAGATCCAGAAGCAAACGAGCGCGCCATCGCTGGTGTGCAGGCAGATAAAGAACGCGAGGCCAGCGACGGCCACGACGGCACCTGGGTTGCTCACCCCGGGCTGGTCCCGGTCGCGCTCGAAGTCTTCGACCGGGTGATGCCGCAGCCCAACCAGATTTCGAAGCAGCTGCCGGACTACCACACCACCGCCGCCGACCTGCTGCAGGTCCCCGCCGGCACCATCACCGAAGCCGGCCTGAAGCAGAACGTCGCCGTCGGCCTGGGCTACGTCGAGGCGTGGCTGCGCGGCATCGGCTGCGTGCCGCTCTTCAACCTGATGGAGGACGCCGCCACCGCCGAGATCAGCCGCGCACAGCTCTGGCAGTGGGTCCATCACGGCGCCAAGATCACCGACGGCCCCAACATCGGCACGCCCATCACCGCCGCGCTGGTCGAGCAGACGATCGCCGACGAACTCGCCGCCACACGCCCCAAAGTCGACGACGCCCGCTTCTCCGCATACGAGCGCGCGGCGAAGCTGATGCGCACGCTGATCGAGTCGCCGACCTTCCCCGAGTTTCTCACCGTGCCGGCGTACGCCGAGGTGCTTAAGGAGGAAAAGTTTTAAGCGACACGCGAGTGTGACGTCTATGGCTGGGCAGCGCTGGCCTGCGGATAGAACGCAGTCAACAGCGATCCCTCATCTGGATCGATTCGCTCGGTCATCAACTGATAAATCGCCGAATACTCGAGCTGAATGACAATAAGCCTGGTTCCAAAATAGAGTGCCGTATTTTCATCGGCGACAGGCAAAGAACCAAGAACCAACGCGTCACCGTCGTCAAGTTCCGGAGCGCTAAAGCTACCTCCAGAAGTTAGGTGAGAACAGATGCGATGAGCGCCTGAAGTAACCGCAAGTGAAACCCAGGAACTGCTTCTCAGGGAGGCTACCCATTTCTTATCGAGCGTCATATTCACCGCGTTGCGTTCGCGCAATTTCTTCACATCAGACAGTAAAAGCAAGGTAATCCGCGGGCCGGTAGCTGACGACACACTCTCTGGCCCACCATTGCTCAATGTCGCCCCATCCGGCGGAATACCGCATGCATGCACTTCGTCTTCGACAAACGGAAACTGAGATTTACTCCAGCGCGTAAGCGCCTTGGGCGCCTGGCCGACCGACTTTGGCATTGCCGCAATCCGTCTAAGCCATGAGGTAGCCAGGTTGTCGTCTTCCTGCTGCAGCGTGTTGATATCCACAAAGTAGGTCTTTCCCTCATCTACATGGATACTGCCCAGCCAGAGTGTGCGGGTTATACCGGGAAGTATGATCTTCGTTTGCGCGCAAATCTGGTGCTCTCCAGGCCTCACTTCCGCTGTCCCATAGGAGTTGGCACGCATATAGGCAGACCATTGTCCGTCTATTGCTAACCTGGTAGGCGGTAGGCGACCGCTGTACTGGAGCGTGGCCGAATAAAAATAGATCAGTGCCATCCCCTGAGCGGGAGGGCCGGATAAAGTCGGCGGCGGCGGCGCATCGGCTGGCATTTGCTTCGGATCAGGCCCACAGGCTTGTTGCGCGGCCTGCGTACTCCACAGCTTGGGAATATTGCCGTGTGCCGGGGGTATCGCCTGGACGTACATTTCGCCCGTTTCGCGATTAATCGGCACAAGAGTCAAGATGTGCATGAGTTTCACGCATTTGTTGTAGAAGTAGTACGACTGTCCTGCCTTTGCTTCCACCCGCGCTAACGCCACCGTAGCGGCGGAATTCGGCAGCACGCCGCTTACGTCCGCCGTGACGCAAAGATGATGTATGCCCGGCTCTACATCCACGAAACTAAAGCCGAAGTGGCGAGACCGGTTCGAGGCGAACCATCTTCCATCGATACCCAGGAGGACCGGCTCACCTGCGAAACCGATAAACTTCCACGATTCGGTGATCACATAGATCCGCGCTTTGCTCGGATCGAGCGCCGGAGCTGCAACCGGTGCCCTCTTCGCAAAAGCGGAAGCACTCACACCCTCTGCACCGCAAGCCGCCTTCACCGTCGCCAGGCTGTACGGATCGATCGGAGGCGCTTGCGCAGTCATGCGACTCCCGCACAAGAGCATCAACACCACCACTCCGCCCGCACATCTCAAGGTTCGTCCCATTCACACGTCGCCGCGCCAAAACTCCGAGTATTCTGACCGCTCTCCGGCATCCACGTCCATTTAGACGCCGCCGAGACGGATTCCTCACCGTCCCTACGTATGCGAGTCTCGCCGCTGAAAAGCTGGAACGGAAAGTCTTATCTTCCTCGTCAATAACCACTTCATACATCTTGACAGGGCGGCCCCTGAATGTGAATGATCGAAGGTAGCTGTCCGCGAGGTGCGTTTTGGCGCGTCCGTATTGGTCCGGTCACATTCAAATCTCTCTCGTCTCCTTCGGCGTCAAGCTATTCGTTGCCACCGAAGCCAAGGGCGAGATTCGCTTCCATCAGATCAGCCGCTCAACCGGCGAACGGGTGCGCCATCAGAAGGTGCTCGCCTCCGCGCTTGAAGAGGCCCCGGGCGAAGCCGCCGCGCCCGTCGAGAAGGATGAGATCGTAAAAGGTTACGAATACAGCAAGGACCAGTACGTCATCATCGAGCCCTCCGAGATCGCCAATCTGCGCGTGCCTTCCAAACACACGGTCGAGATCCAGCAGTTCGTCTCGCTCGACGAACTTGCCCCTGAATACCTCGAGAAGCCCTACTTCGTCGTCCCTGAGAACGACATCCAGGCGGAAGCGTTCGCCGTGGTGCGCGCCGCGCTGGCCAAGTCGAAGAAGGCCGGCCTGGGCAAGATCGCCTTCGGCGGCCGCGAGCACATCCTCGCCATTACCGCTGCCCCCACGGACGGGCAGAATTCGGAGAGCCGGGGCATGATGGCCTACACCATGCGCTACCAGGAAGAGCTGCGCAAGCCGGCCGAGTACTTCAGCGACATCAAGAAGGTCGCCATCGACAAAGACTCGCTCGAACTGGCCGAGACGCTGATCAAGAAGCGCACTGCGAAGTTCGACCCCAGCAAATTCACCGACGGCTACGAGGCCGCGCTGAAGGAGCTGGTCGAAGCCAAGATCAAGCACGCGCCGATTCCGAAGGACGAGGTAGTCGAACCCAAGCGCGGCCAGGTGATCAACCTGATGGACGCGCTGCGCAAGAGCGTTCAGGGCAGCGACGCCACTGCGGCCGCCGGCAAGAAGAAGCCGCCGATGAGCGTGAAAGAGGCGCCCGCCGCCAAAGTGACGAAAGGCATCGCGCTGGTGAAGCCTGCTGCGAAGGCCACGGCCCGCCGCAAGTCTGCCTGACCCACTTGCATATTCGCGGCCAGCGCACGCATGCTAGAAAGCCAGGGTGATCCGATGGCTGCGTCGACCGCAAAGAAGGCCGCAAAATCAAAAGCAGCAAAGACCGCCAAGCCTTCTGCGGACGCGGCCTCAAATGCGGTCGACGAGCAGCTCGCACGCTACCGCTCCATGCGCGACTTCAAGATCACAGCGGAGCCCAGCGGCGCGGGCGAGTCCAGAGCGAAAACAAAATCAACCGCTCAACTTCCCTTCTGCGTGCAGAAGCACGCGGCCTCGCATCTGCACTACGACTTCCGCCTGGGCTGGAACGGCGTGCTGAAGAGCTGGGCCGTCGCCAAGGGACCCAGCTACGTGGTCGCGGACAAGCGGCTCGCCGTCCAGGTGGAAGATCACCCCATGGAATACGGCGGCTTCGAGGGTGTCATTCCCAAGGGCCAGTACGGCGGCGGCACCGTGATGCTTTGGGACCAGGGCACGTGGGAGCCGCAGCCCGCCTACCCTGACGTCGACGCGGGCCTGCGCTCGGGCTCGCTGAAGTTCATCCTCCACGGGACGAAGCTCAAAGGCAAGTGGGCGCTCATCCGTATGCACGGCAAATCCGGCGGCCCCGAGGCCAAGCCCAACTGGCTGCTGATCAAGGAGCACGACGGCTTCGAGCGTTCGGCCTCCGATCCGGCCGTCGCGGACGCAGAACCCAACTCCGTCGTCACCGGCCGCGACATTGACCAGATTGCCCGCAGCGAAGACCACGTCTGGAACTCGAAAGACACGCGCTCCGGCAGCCAAGCCTGGTACCGCCAGGAGAGCAAAGCCACGCCGCGACTCAATCTCTCAAAACAACTCGCGAAACTTCCGCGCGAGTCCCAGCCGGCCTTTCTCTCGCCGCAGCTTGCGCAGCAGGCCGAATCCCCGCCTGCCAGCAGCGGCTGGCTGCACGAGCTGAAGCTCGACGGCTACCGCATCCAGGCGCGCAAGGACGGGCGACGCGTTCAACTTTTCACTCGCACCGGCCTCGATTGGACGCATCGCATGAAGGCGATCGCTGCCGAGGTCGCGCGCCTGCCTGTCAACCAAGCTACGCTCGACGGCGAAGTCGTGGTCCTGGGCGAGGACGGTAACACCAGCTTTGCCGACCTGCAGGCTGCATTCCAGGAAGGCGCGCGGCATGCGCTGACCTATTTCTGCTTCGACCTGCTACACGTGAATGGACACAACCCGCGTAACCTGCCGCTGCGCGAGCGCAAGGAGTTGCTGGCGGAGATGGTGACGGGCGCGGACGAGCACACGCTACGCCTCTCAGAGCACCTTGAGTCCGACGGCCCCACCATCTTTCATAACGCCTGCAAGCTGCGCGCCGAGGGCATCGTCTCCAAACGCGCCGCCGCCAAGTACGCCGCCGGCCGCAGCTCCGACTGGATCAAATGCAAGTGCCTTCACCAGCAGGAGTTCGTCATCGGCGGCTACACTCTGCCGGGCGCCGGCCACGCCGGCATGCGCGGGGTCGGCGCGCTGCTGCTCGGATATTACGCAGACGGCGAACTCATTTACGCCGGCCGCGCCGGCACCGGTTTTAACGAAAAGACGCACAAGCTTCTCCGCGACAAACTCGAACCGCTCAAGCAGGCCTCGACGCCGTTCGAGAAGCCGCCTGCAGAGGCGCGAACCGGCGCGTACTGGGTCAAGCCCACGCTGGTCGCGCAGGTCCGCTTCGCCACATGGACGGCCGACAACCTTGTCCGCCAGGCCGCCTTCCTCGGCTTGCGCGACGACAAGCCCGCCGCCGAAGTCAGGCGCGAAAACTCCGCGCCAACACCGAAGTTCTCCAAAGCCGCCGCACCGAAGGCAGCTTCCCACGCCGCCTTAACCCATCCTGTCGCCGCAAAGCGCTCCCCAACCGACAGCGTAGGACGAACAGCGAAGAACGAACATCCCCCCGTCCGCCTCACCCATCCCGCCAAGGTTCTCGACCCCGAATCCGGCCTGACCAAGCAGGCGCTGGCCGACTACTACTGGGCCGTCGCCGCGCGCATGTTGCCGCACATCGCGGGCCGGCCGCTCTCGCTGGTGCGCTGCCCCGAGGGCTCGGCCTCGCCCTGCTTCTTCCAGAAGCACGTCAACGCCACGCTGCCGAAGGGGATCGGTTCGGTCGAAGTGCGTGACAAGAAGACAGGCGTTATTGAACCTTACATCACGCTCGACGGCAAATCGGCCACGCCCGAGGCGCTCGCCTCGCTCGCCCAGCTTGGCGTCCTTGAAGTCCATCCCTGGGGTTCGCGCAACCAGGACCTCGAACATCCCGACCGGCTGATCTTCGACCTCGACCCGGATGAGTCGCTGGCGTGGCCGGTTGTGGCTAAAGCAGCAGCCGAGGTCCGCGCGCGCCTGAAGAAGCTGGGCCTCACCAGCTTCCTGAAGACCACCGGCGGCAAAGGGCTGCATGTCGTGATTCCGATCGAGCCGAAGCTGGATTGGGCTGCGGCGAAAGACTTCGCGCACCGCTTTGTGCTCGGTATGGAGAAGGCGAACCCGAAACTCTACCTGACCAAGATGACCAAGGCCGCGCGCACCGGCAAGATCTACCTCGACTACCTGCGCAACGAACGCGGCGCCACGGCGGTCGCGCCCTACTCGCCGCGGGCCCGCGCTGGAGCTGGCGTGTCCATGCCGCTGGCGTGGGCGGAGATCGCGGCGTCGGGCGAGTTCGCCGCCACGCGCCCCAGCTTCCGCGTGGCGGGCTTTGCGAAGTGGCGCGGGCGGCTGAGCAAAGACCCGTGGAAGGCCATCGCCATCACCCGCCAATCGCTCAACAATGCTGTTCTCTCACTTCTCCATAGCACTCCTACAAAGCCCAGAAAAATACCGACCGATCACCTCATCACTGCCCGTAGGTCGCCGCCGGTCCATGCTTGCGGAAGTAGTGGCGGTCGAGGAGGGCCTGGGTGACCACGTTCACCTCGGACTTGAGGGTCAGCGTCTTGTAGGCCATCTTCGCGCAGTATTCCAATACCACGGCGTTGTGCGCGGCCTCGTGGGGGTCGCGGCCCCAGCAGAACGGCGCGTGGCCGGCGACCAGGCACGCGGGCACGGCCAGCGGATCGATGGCGGGACGGGGTGGTTCGTTCGGGCCTCCGGGCGTGGCCGCAAAGCGAGCCACAATCGCCAGCCCGGTCTCATGCACGTAGCGCCCGCCGATGGCCTCGTCGCTGAGCGGCGCGGTGCATGGGACGGGGCCGTAGAAGTAATCCGCGTGGGTGGTGCCGAGCGCGGGGATGGCGAGCCCGGCCTGGGCAAAGCTGGTCGCGTACTCCGAGTGCGTATGCACCACCGCGCCGATGGTGGGAAATTCGCGGTAAAGGAGGGTGTGAGTGTCGAGGTCCGACGACGGCTTCAGCTTGCCGTCCACGATCTTGCCGTCGAGGTCGGTGACCACCATGTGTTCGGGCCGCAGGTCGTCGTAGTCGACGCCCGAAGGCTTGATGACGACCAGGCCTTGTTCGCGGTCAACGCCGCTGGCATTGCCAAAGGTGTAGAGGACCAGGCCACGTTTGACGAGTTCAAGGTTGGCGTCGAGGACAGCGGTGCGAAGTTCTTTCAGGAGCATGATCAACAGGATAGTACGAGTTGCTGGTTGCTAGTTGCTAGTTGCTAGTTGCTAGAGCGAAATCACGATTGGCGTGTCTCGGTGGATGACAACCAAGAAAGGCGAAAGGCTTTGATTCGTGAGCTGTAAGCTGGCAGCTATCCAGCTATCAGCAAGGGGCGAAGGGTCCAGCAACTCTGGTTCTGCGCTAGTTGTTAGTTGAGGACGCTCAGCGGCGGTTGAGAAGGAAGAGGAGCAAAAGGATGAGGGTGAGGACGAGGCTTCCTGGCCACACCCACCAGCCGCTCTGGCTCGAATAGCTCACCACCAGGCAGCCCGGGAGCGCCGTCGAAAGCAAAAGCAGCGCGCCGAGAATCGATGCGGCTTTGGTGGTCCTTCTCATCTGCGTGACTTATTGCAGCAGGCTCTCTTCGCTGGAGCGCAGGCGCAGGATGCGGTCGATCGCGTAGGGCGCGCGATGGCTCGGCGTGTGGAAGTGGCGCACCTGCAACTCCCCAAGCAGCCCGATGCCGAGCATCTGAATGCCGGCGAGGATCAGCACGCCAGCGATGACGAAGATCGGCCCGTGGACCAACATGACGTGCTGGCCGGTAAAGATCTTGAGCGCCAGCAGCCACATCGCCAGCGCGCCGCCCGAGAGCATTCCCAGCGACCCGATGGTGCCGAAGAAGTGCAGGGGGCGGGTCATATACCGCAGCAGGAACCGGATGGTGAGCAGATCGAAGCCGACCCGCAGCGTGCGCGAGAGCCCGTAATGACTCTGGCCATACTGGCGCCGCGGGTTGGTGATGGGGATCTCGCAGATGCTGGCGCCGTACCACGCGGCCAGCGCGGGAATAAAGCGGTGCATCTCTCCGTACAGCGGAATGTTGTGGATCACTTCGCGGCGGTAGGCCTTGAAGGTGGTGCCGAAGTCGTGGATGTTCACGCCGGAGATGCGCGCCATAATCCAGTTGGCGCAGGCTGAGGGAATGCGGCGGAAGAGCAGGTTGTCGGCGCGGTGCGAGCGCCATCCGCTGACCACGTCGTAGCCTTCTTCCAGCCGCGCCATGAAGTTGGGAATCTCCTCGGGATCGTGCTGCAGGTCGCCGTCCATCGAGATCAGGAACTCACCCTGGGCGTGGTCGAAGCCGGCGGCCAGCGCCGACGTTTGCCCGAAGTTGCGCCGCAGCTTGATCACCAGCACGCGGCTGTCGACCGCGGCAATCTCCTCCAGCAGCCGGTAGGTGCGGTCGCGCGAGCCATCGTCCACAAAGACCATCTCGAAGGACTCGCCCACCTGCTCCATCACCAGCTTCACGCGGTCATAGAGTGTGGTGACGTTCTCTTCTTCGTTGTGGAACGGCACGACGATGGAGTACTTCGGCATAGTACAGATGATACGCCCGGAAAAGGCCCGCCTGCGTGAATTCCCCAAGCAGAAAAACGGCCCTTGTGGCCGGACCGAGGGAACCAAGGATGGTACGCAAATTGCGGGATAGGGCCTCGACGCCGGAATCCGCCGCCCTGACAATGAAGCTGATGGAGGCCTATGCAACGGATCTTTCGCTTCCTGTTGATCATTGCGGTAGTGATCGTGGGCGTTGCCGGGTACTTCTACTGGTCCCGGACCCGGGCCATGAACAGCGGCGAAGTGCGCGTCCGCGAACAGCCCGCCGCGTCGGCTTCGCCCCAGACCGCGTCGGCAAACCAGCCCCCGCAGCCGCAGGACCAGCCGGCGGGTGCAGCGGACAGCCAAAACGACCAGGAACGAGCCCAGGCCGCTGACGTGGTTACGCTGCCGGCTGCGGAGACACTCAGCCGCAATCCACCCAACCGCACCGTTCTCGCGGGTACGGGAAGGTTCGAGCTCTACCGCCAGGGAGACATTACGTGGCGGATGGACACGGCCACCGGCCAGGCGTGCGTTCTCTTGGCCACCGAGGCCATGTGGCGCAGGACGCTGGTGTATGAGCACGGCTGCGGCGCCGGCACACGGGCTAGATGAAATTCAGGAAGGACGCGGGCTTCACCTGCGATCCCGGGAACACCACTTCGAGGTTGCGCGCGCCCAGCGTCTTGTAGGCGGCCTCGCCCAGCACGGTGCGGAAGTCCGTCGTCACCGTCAGGTCGCGCCCCTCGTTCAACTGCTCGTTCGCAACTCCGGGCCACTTGCCGTAGACCTTCCCGCCCTTCACCTGGCCGCCGAGCACGAACATCACGTTCGCGTGTCCGTGGTCGGTGCCGCCAGTGCCGTTCTGCCGCGCCGTGCGGCCAAACTCGGACATGGTCACCAGCGTCACGTTCTCCGCGTCGGTTCCCATGTCCATCCAGAAGGCCGCGATGGAGTTGGAGAACTCCGTCAGCCGATTGGCAAGCTGCCCGGTCGCTGCTCCCTGGTTCTGGTGCGTGTCCCAGCCGCCGATGTCGGAGAACGCCGCCTCAACTCCAAGGTTCGCTTTCATGAGTTGCGCTATCTGCTTCAAACTATTGCCGAACGGCGTATTTGGATAAACCACTCCAGCGGCCGGCTGATACTTCGCAGGATCGGCCGCCTTCAGCATCTTCACTGCCTCGAACGTCTCCTGGCCTGTGCCCTGCAGCACCGAGTCCGTACTCTCGTCGTACATCGCCTGGAATGCATTCGAGATCGGCGACATCTGCGGCCCCTTGCCGCCCACCGAGAAATCCGCCAGGTTGTTGAGTGCGATCGCCGGCACCTTGCCCTGCAGCGTTTGCGGAACCTGCGTGCCTAGAGCCACCGCCCGGAACGCCGACGGCTTACCCTCCAGCGGCTCGACCGCGAGCGCACGGTTCAGCCAGCCATCCTCGGTTACCTTCACGCCCGGAGTGCCGCTCTCCATGTAGTCCTGCGCATCGAAGTGCGAGCGCGACGGGTCCGGCGAGCCGGCTGCATGAACGATCGCCAGATGCCCCTGGTCGTAGAGCGGCTTGAACGCCGCCATCTGCGGATGCAGTCCGAAGAATCCGTCCAGGTCGATCACCTCGTTCTGCTTGATCGCGATCGACGGCCGCATCGCGTAGTAATTCTTCTCCTGGTAAGGCACCACGACGTTCAACCCGTCCACCGCGCCGCGCTGGAACAGCACTACCAGCTTCTTCCGGTTCGCCGCCGCCGTGGTCATCTCGGCCAGCACGCTGCGCGAGAGGAATGCTGGAATCGTGGACGTCCCGATCAGCGCCAGCGCACCATTCTTCATGAATCCGCGCCGCGTCACGCCCCGTTTCGCTCGATCCCGGCCGCAAATATCGCAGCCCCAATCGCTATGGTCCGCCGTATTCCATGCTCTGCTTGCCATCTCGCCGCTCCTGTTGCCCGGACTCAACGTTCGCAGTCCCGAATAGGATTGCCGTACCACCGCGTGTATGTTCAAACTCCACACCAGCTACGAAGTTGCCGTAATCCCCCATACGTAGTACCGCACAGGTCTTGCCTCAGAACCTCGAACCTGGTACCTCGAACCTGACTTACCGCCTCTGGAACTCCGGCGACCCCAGCATCAGGCCCGCCATAACCGCTGCCTGCCGGTCATCCGGAACCGCATTCCGCTGCGCAGCCGCGCCGCCTGGGGCGAATACGCCAACCGCGCCTGCGCCGCCCGCACCGATCTGGAAATCCTTGGCTGCCTGCATCGCCGCGGTCAGGTCGTTGGATTGCCCAAGCACTGCCGCGCGCGTCTTATCGCTCAGCGGCTGCCCCAGCAGAATCAACTCCAGCTTCCGCTCCTTCGCCGCGACCTCCGGATCGACAACTCCATCCCCGGCCTCCATCGCGGCCTGCCTGCCCGCGACGCTGGGCCCACCCAGCAGCTTGGTCCAATCCGTCCGCACGCCGGGTAGCCGGTCGCCGGCCAGCAACAGCGCGAAGTTCATCCGGCTGACCAGCGCGCCCGTGCTGACCCACGGCTCACTCATCCACGAGTAGCCATTGGGCGTCTGCATTCCGTACAGCGGCATACCCAGCTTGTCCAGCGCCTGCACCAGGGCCAGCGAGTTGTTCACGGTTGCGCCGCCGGCCCGCACCGCCGATACCACAAACTCCTCCGGGGTCTTGACCTTGGACCGCTCTGCCGCAGGCGCCCAGAACTCCGACGATTCAAACATTGTGCGCAGCACCGTCTTGATGTCGCCATCGCTGGCCAGGAACGACTGCGCCATCTGGTCCACCAGCGCCGGGGGAGGATCGTCGCTGACAAAGCGCACGGCCAGCTCGGTCGAGATGAACTTCGCCGTCGCGGGGCTGGTCGCGAGCATGTGCAGCACCTCGAGACCCTCGTTCATGCCGTTTTCTTTGATGGTCTTGCCCAGCACCGTCTTCGAACCCGGCTGGTGGCGCCGCTCTTCGAACTGGAACTGGAATCCCCCGCCCTGCTGGGGTGGCGCAACCGTCCAGCCCGTGAACACCTTCGCGACCTCGGTGACATCCTTCTGGGTGTAGCCGCCGTTCACGCCCAGGGTGTGCAGCTCCATCAGTTCGCGTCCGTAGTTCTCATTCAGCCCGCGGTCCTTCAGCGCCGCCTGCACCTGCGGATTCCGCTGCAGCGGGGGCTGTGCGCCAAACCGGCCCGGCCGTGCAAACCGCCCCGCATACGCAGGCCCCTGCTTCGCCGCAGGCGAGTCCGGCCCGATACTCGTCCAGTTGTCCAGATACATCAGCATGGCGGGGCTCTTCGCCGTCGCCACCAGCAGGTCTTCAAACTTGCCCAGCGCGTTTGGCCGGACCACATCCCGCTCATACGCCGGGATCAGGTAGGGCTCGTTCTGGTTCTTGCGCACATACACGTTGAAGTGGTTCAGCCAGAAGTCGGTCATCACCGCTTCAAGCTGCCGGTCGCTATAGATGTCCCGGAGCAGCCGCACCTGCATCTCCTCGGCGCCGATCATGCGGGTCGAGTTCTGCATCGCCGCAAAGATCTCCCGCTGCTGCGGGCCCAATCCCTGGGTGAACTGCGCCACTTCGGCCGCGCTCAGGCTCTGGCGAAACGCCACAAAATCATTCGGGGCCATCGCGATCACCTTGCGCATCCGCTCATCCGGAGGCAGGTTGATGATCTTCACCGCCTCAATGTTCTTGAACAGCTTCTCCACGTGCTGGTCCGGCGCTTGCCCCGTATCCACCAGCTCCGACTTCGGCAGCATCGCGGTTGGGTTGCCCGCATCGTTCCCCGCCGCGATGGCCGCATAGTCCGGAGGCGCCACCTCCATGTTTCCACTGTCCGGCGCCGCACCGGCTGCTGCTGGAGTGGCCGCCGCCGCAGCCTGCGCAGAGGGGGCGCGCCGCTCAATCGGCGCCGGGGTTTGCCCGGCACTCGCCGTCATGGCGTCGCCCGCCATCGGGTTCGCCGTCATGGTATCGCCGATCATCGCGTTCGCAGCCGGAGCGGCCGCCTTCGCCTCAGCCTGCTTCTCCTGCTGCATCCTATAAAACGCCAGCTCGTCGCCGTAGATCGCGCGCTCCACCGGGTCCGTCGGCATCCCCGAATTCGCAGGACCCATCTGCCTCGATCTCGGGCCCGCGGGTACGTTGCCCAAGGCCATCTGCCGGTTTCCCTGCTGCTCCATCTGCCGGATCATCTGCTGGCTTGGGTAGCGTGCCAGCAACTCCGCCTGCGGCAGTTGCATCGCCGGAAACGCCGCCAGCCGCCCATCCAGCGCCGTATCGTCAATCCCGGATGGGTTAAGTTGCATCTCGAACCAGTTGGTGAGCCCCATCGCCTCGACCGCCGCAACATCCCCCGGCCTCGGCCCGAACGTGAGGCGGTTGAGCGCATGCAGCACACGACCCTCGCCCTTGGTCTGCGCACCGCCGGCGGTTGGCCCGCGCTTGGGCACGGCGGTTGCCGCCAGCAGCGGCTGATCCACCATCAAGACGCACAGCACGAAGGCCAGCGCCGCCCGCGTCGTACCCAGGTAGCCCGCCGTCCCCGAGTTGGGCAGGGAGATTTTACAGACCCGATTCGGTCCACCGGAAGCTCGCATTGAAAACAACCTCCACGCGTACGGAGCCGCGCGTCCCTAGCTTAGCCCGTTAAATAGACAACTCGCCAGTCCGGGCGGGTAGCCAAGGTCGGCAAATCTGCATTCCGCCTCTGGAAACCCCCAAAATGTCCGCCAGTTGCGCCGGCCACTCGATTTCGCTCGCAAACCTGCCGTTTGCAATCAGGCCTTGACGTTCAGGACACAGGCAATGAGAAGTTCCCATTTCGAAGGAACCGGCCCGCCGCTTGATGCGTATCATCAAGTAGTTGAATTTGCGACGCTCCCAACCTTCGCTACCTTGGGAAGGGGAATCCAGATCGGTCAACCAGGCGGGTCAGCCTGAACCCCCTCGCATGGCGCGAACATAGGGACACCTGCAGGGCGACCTGCCTATGGCAAGGAGTCACCATGAATCTCCGCATCCTTCTCGCTCTCTTCGTCATTCTTCCTGCAACCGCCGCGCTGGCCGCCGAAGGCACCTTCGATAAGACCCTCATGGTCAGCGGCGCACCCAGCGTGTCCATCTCCGCCGGCGCAGGCTATGTCCACGTCTACCCCGGGGCCGACAATCAGGTCCACGTCATCGGACATGTCCACGCAAATAATGGCTGGTTCGATTCGGACGCCGACGCGCGCGTCAAGCAGATCGTCGCCTCGCCGCCCATCGTCCAGTCCGGCAACATCATCACCATCAGCACTCCCGACGAGGATTCCCACCTCTTCCACGATGTCTTCATCGACTATGACGTCACCACACCGCGCGCCACTACGTTGAAGGCCCGCGCCGGCTCTGGAGGCATCGAAATCGGCGGTATTGCAGGCACGGTCAACGCCGGCGCCGGCTCGGGCTCTATCCATGTCGACAATATCGGCGCGAACTCTCGGCTTGGCACCGGCTCTGGCCGGATCCGGGCTACCGACGTTCACGGCGCAGCCATGGTGCAGACTGGATCAGGCAGCATTGAGTTGTCCCTTTCCGCCCCCGGAGACGTTAGGGCGCAAACCGGCTCAGGCTCCATCCACATCGATGGCGTTTCCGGCGGACTCCGCGCAGACTCGGGCTCCGGTTCCATCGAGGTCAGCGGCAACCCAACCTTGGAGTGGCGCGCAGAAAGCGGCTCCGGCAGCATCCACCTTCAGACTGCCCCCGATGCCCGCTTCAACCTGAATGCCGAGACCGGTTCCGGCTCCATCCACACGGATCGGCCCATCGTGATGCAGGGCAACCTGAACAACCATCACGTGACTGGAGCCATCAACGGCGGCGGCCCAACCGTCCGCGCCAGCACCGGCTCCGGCTCCATCCGCATCCACTAGAGACACGAATTCCCCATGATAGGCGCGGTCCTACGCGCCTACCCTGGGGTTACTCTGAAGAACCTGTCCCCTACGGATTCGACTTCAGACGCCGATAGCTGTAGTTCGGCACCGCATAGAAGTGGCCGTGATAGTGGGACACATCGTCCAGTTCGAGGGCCTCATTGTCCTCGACCGGCTTGTCGGCTGTCCCGTCCTCTTCCTTGTGAGGAATCAGGTCGACCGCCTGCGTGTCCCGCACCTCGCGGTCGGGCGTATTCACATCGTCCCGGTAGAAGAGCTGATACTCAGCTCTTACGCCAGCCAACATCTTAATCTCGGTCCCAGTCAGGAACGACTTGTCAGTCTCGAAGCGGTTCCCGCCCACGAAAAAGTGGTACATCTTCACCTGCGTTTCCATGCAAAACACCTCAATGGTTCGCAATTATAGGCCGCAGGAACAGGCTAGCCAGTGAGCAGCATCACGGCACCCTGCCTCGGATCCCAGCCAAACCTGTTTCAAAGTCCCCCAAGCCTGGTAACTCCATGACCCGCAAAGGAATAGAGATTTTAGTCGAGTTTCGTCAAGAGCCGTGCATTTTGCCCCCCGAATCTTCGAAGCGCTGCCGCCAGCCTGCGCGGCATAGTCTCTGGCCACGAACGCCCAGCAGTTTCCCAGACAGAAGTTGGCAACGGAGCAGCACAGGATGGCAATGGAGTTCGCAACCAGCAGGGGAAGGTGCACCTGAAAGAACAGGACGCGCATCAGCGCAAGATTCCCCAACATCGATACCAGCCCATTGGAAAGATGGAACCGCAGCAGTTGCATCAGCGCGGAGCCGTCCCGCCGGTCGTGCCAGGTGTAGTGCAGGTGCCACACAAAGTTGTGCAGCAGCGCAAGCTCGATGGCGGCGGCGGTGGCATACAGGTAGTGGCCCGGCATACAGCGGTCGATGGCGGCCAGCGCCGCAAGCTGCACCACCATGCCCACCGCCCCCACCAGGTTGAACCTGCAATAGCGGATGAAGGGGTTCATGGCAGCGGCTCCTGGCGGTAGAGTTCCGCGGTATGGCGCAGGGTGACGGCAATCGCCATCGCGAACATGATGACCGCTGCGATGGTTCCGCCAAGATCGAACAGCAGCATCCTGTGCCCGAACAGCGTCGCGTACGGACTGCGCAGCAGCGCAACATTGCCGAGGACCAGCAAAATGCGAATCTCCGTCGGCCCGAAGATGCCTTGCGAAAGTTGAAAGCAGGACAAGGTGTAGGTCGCCAGGTAGCTCTCGCTGGACAGGACCAGAAAGGCAACCAGCATCGCGATCGCCGTCTGCCAGTGCAGCAGGCCGGAGCAGCCGAGCCCGCACATCAGCGCGGCCGACCCGAAGATGTCCACCATGTGGTCCACATAGAAGCCGTAGCGCGGCCTCGGTTGCCGGCGCACGCGGGCCAGCGTGCCGTCCAGGCTGTCGCCGAGCCAGTTGAGCGCTACGCACAGAATCACCAGCAGCAGCGCCCGGCGATGGTAACGCGACAGCGCATAGCAGACTCCCGCCGCGACCTGCGCGGCCAGGCCAAGCAGCGTGAGTTGGTCCGACGTAACCCAGCCCGGCGCGCGCTCAGCCATCCATACCAGTGCGCGTTTCTCCATCGAGGCGGTCAGCGACTGGTTCACGCGGCGCGCCGTTTGAAATGCTGCTTGGTCCTTCACTGTCGCTGATGTCGCACTCATCTTCGTGTCCTTTCCGCTTGCCTATATTTCGTGCCATGCTTCCGTGCCGCTGTCACTTCCGCAGTGCGTTGCAGGTTGCCCGCAAGGTGAACTCCAGCGATTCGCGGGGTACGCTCTCCACGAATGGCCCGATCAACCATCCGAGGCCGGTGGGGATGGAGCGCGTCAGCGAGACCGACTCGATCTGCATGTACAGTCCGCCGTCCTGCTGCTGGTAGCTCCAGTAGGTATTCAGCCGCCACAGGAAGCCGTGTTCCTGGCTGGAACTCAGCACACGCTCGCTCGCCGTCCCGGCCGCGTCGATCTCGGAGATTTGCGTGCTGCGGGAGATGCTGTACCCGTGTTGCGGATCCAGCCGCGCGAAGGTGACGTCGTACGCCGTATCCATCACCACCGTGATGACATGCTTCTGGCGCACCCGCATCACGGCCTGGATGCGATCGCCTTGCTGCGCCAGCACCCTGGCCTGGAGCACCTGCGGGGCGAAGCGCTGCGGATAGGCGTTGAAGTCCTTCATCAACCGCTCGAAGTCGGCGGCTGTGGCTCCGGGAACAAACGCCGTCCCGCGCCAGTC
>Ga0224555_1001507_pt1 | contig 31766 bp, 27 predicted proteins | sample 714S23034metaG_FD_180687 | JGI IMG/M metagenome (GOLD analysis project Ga0224555, IMG submission 180687) | Peat soil microbial communities from Stordalen Mire, Sweden - 717 S2 30-34 | ecosystem: Environmental > Terrestrial > Soil > Wetlands > Peat | place: Sweden: Norrbotten County, Stordalen...
ATGGCACCATAACCACCGCCGCCGTAACCTCCGCCGCCATAACCGCCGCCGTAACCGCCGCCGCCGTAACCGCCCCCCCCAAAACCACCGCCGCCCATGCCGCCAACGCCCGGCGACATATTGCTCATCATGCCGCTCATCATGTTGTTATTCATCTGGCTCAGCGCCATCAGAGCCATCGGGTTGCCGCTATACAGCGCCATGATGGCCACCGCCACCGTTTCGGCCTTGCCATACTTAAGCCGGTAGACGTAATTATCCACCGAGCCCGCCGGCGACTTTACCGGAATGTCCAACTTCTTCAGCCACTGCCCCACCTGGTCGAAGACTCCCGGATTGGGCGCCACGCCCACGATGGTGTTGATGCGATCGATGGGCACGAACTTCACCGCATTGGCCTTGTCGGAAAGCGAGACTGCTTTGAAAATCGACTCCAGTTGCTTCACCAGGTCCGTGGGCCGGCCGTTGGAGACCTCGAAAAGGTGTACTCGCTGGCTGACGAAAGCGTCGCTGTCGAACAGCGCCAGCAGATCCATGGTGCGCTTCATGTTGCGGTTGTTGTCCTGCAGGATCAGCAGATTCGCCGGGTCGTAGGTGGCCGCCGCGGCGCCCTCGCCCAGGAACGGCTGGATCAGCTTCAGGATCTCGCCGGCAGTGGCGTACTTCAAGAAAACCAGGTTCAGCGCCATGCGCTCATCGTCGGGAAAATCTTTCCCGTTGACGGCCGCCGGGAGCGGCGCCTGCGCCACGTTCCCCACCGGCATCACCCGGTAGAGGTCGCCGACCTTGACCAGCGCCGCGCCGTTCACCCGCAGGATAGTTTCGAGCAAAGGCATCAGGTCGGTGGGCTTCACTTCGCCGTAAGTGTGGATGGTGACGCTGCCTCCCTTGAAGCGCGGATCCAGCAGGTAATTGATTTTCAACCGGCGCGCCACGATGTCGATCAACTCCGCCAGCGACACGTTCTCCAGCATGAAGCCGCCGGTGTCGGTAGCGCTGGATTTGCGCGGCCCGGTTTGCGGCGTGGTGGAGGGCGTGGTGGACGGCGCGGCGGGACTGGCCGCCGCGGGTTGGGGCTGCGCCGGAGGAGGGGCCGGGGGCGCGCCTTGCTGTGCCGAGGCTACCCACATCCCACACCAAGCCGCCAGTATCGCTGCCATTATGACTCTGCCGGATCTCACTGCTTACTCCTTTTCCGTAGTGCGGCTGGCCGCGCTGTTCTTCCGCTGGAGATCCCAGATCCTCTGTTCGTCCTCGTTCAGCTCGGTCTTCTTGCGCACCCAGGTGCGCTTCCCGAAAGGAGTGGTCTGCTCGAAGCGGATGGAGTCGCCTCGTTCCACGGCGGTCGCCGGCATGTCCACCGAGTGAGACTTGTCTGCCGCGCTGCGCTCGGTATCGGCGGAATCCGCGGCCCACCGCTTCACGCCGAAAGGCGTCCGGCGATACGTCCAAACCTTGCCGTCCTTATCCGTCCAACGGTAGGTTCCGGGCGTGGTTTCGACGGCGTCTTTCGGAATGGTCAAAGCCGCCGGCGCCTTCCCGGTCTGTCTGGCCGCCGGGGGAGGCGACGTCTTGGCGGTATCTTGGGCCGCCAGGGCGCCCGAAAGAATACACATGCACACTAGAATTCTCATTTGCGATGACTCCTTTTCGCGACCACTTCAGGAGCAGGTGGTCTTGTTTATTTGGCACTCTCCCAAAAACACTTCGCACCGAACGGGGTGGACCGGATCACTTTGACCATGCCATCGGCAACGGTCCCGGCCGGCGACGAATCGCCCGGCTGGCAGGCCCGGACGCCCCTGGTGAGATCCCCGCCCGGCTCGGCCGTTGCGGGTGCCACTGGCCGCGGAGGAGCGGCGGCCGCCGCGGCGGCAGCCACCGGGCCAGGCGCCGGCGCCGCGGTCGTTCCCCGATCCAGGATCTCATCCACTTTCTTCGTGATGGTCTGGCCTTGCCACTCCAGCACCAGTTCCTCGTTGTTCACCGCTACCAGCGTGAACTCCCCAACCTTGTCGCCCGGCTGGTAATCGCGATGCGGCCCCTTGGGCCCTACGCTCATAATGGCCATGGGACCGTCGCCCAGATTCACCACGCCGTGGAATAACGGCAGGGCCGGCATCGGAACGACCTTCGGCGCGGGCGGCGGTTCCACCACCACCACGGGATTGCGGTCCTTGGAGAACAACATTTTTTGCGCGATGTCGTTGTACCCGGCCGCTTTCACCGGCTCGATGGCGGCCGGCGCGGGCATGCGTGGAGGCGGCGCGGGCTGGATGCGTTTCTCGAGCACGGCCTGCTCGCGCGTATGCGCTTCCACCCATTCGCGGCGCAGATGCACCGCGCCCGCCGTCGCAAACGCCAACAGCGCCAGGTTCGCCAGTAACAATTTGCGCTTCACAGCGAGACCGGTCCTTTCTTCTCCGGCGCCAGCTTGCGCGGCACCACGCCCGACAGCCCCAGCCGTACCACCACGGTCTTCTCCTTGGGATTGCCGAGAGCCACGCGAATGTCGCTGGTGGCGATCAACTCGGGGCGGTTGGCTAAGTCGGTCATGAAATTCACGAATTGCTCGATGCGGCAGGAAAAAGAAACCGCCACCACCACTTCGCCGTAATCCTCGGCCAGCGGGCGCACTTTCATCTCCTCGGCGCCGCGCACGTCGATGCCTTCGTCCTTGCCCACGCGACGGATGATTTCGAGCAACTGAGCCTGCGCCTGCGCCGCGGTGTCGGCCAGAATCATGCCTTTCTCCCGGGTGGCCAACTCGGCGGCAACCTGCTTGGCGATCTTTTCTTTTCCCGGCACGGTGGCCACCGTCTCGCGCAATTTCGCCAGACGCTTCTCGGCCAGCGGGACCGAATCGAACGCGGCCACCACCTCCGGCCGCTTATCCGTCATGATCCCAAAGCGCAGCACCAGGACCAGCAGCACTCCTGCCGCCAGAATCAGCATGGTGCGGCGGTCCAGCGCACCGGTCGTCACTTGCCGGGCCTCCGCTGGGTACGCAGCCGGAAGGTTTCCGAGTTTTGCACCCTGCTGATGCCGTTGAATTCGGAGTTGTGAAACAGCGGCGAGGCATCCAACACTTTCAGCAGTGGCGCGGCCTGGTCGGCTTCGCCGATGATCAGGGCTCCGTCGCGCGACAACTCCATGGAGCTGATCCACGCCGGCAGCGGAAACAGCCGGCTGAGTTCATTGATGGCATCCAGATCCGAACGCGTGCGGGTGCGAAATTCGTCCATCAGCCGCGAGCGTGCGCGGGTGTGATCGATCTGGCGGTCGAGAGCCACAGCCCGCGCCGCCGCCGGCCGCAGTTGCGCGATTTCGGCGTTCAGCTCCTTCAAATACTGGCGCTCCTCGTAACCCGGCCAAGCCAGGGTGGCGCCCAGCACGATCAGCAGCGCGGCCGCCACCACGGCGGTCGGAATGAAGATGCCGCGGGAAGCCGACGCGCGCCGCTCGGGTGGTAACAAGTTCGCCGCCGGCGCGAGACGCGGGCAAGCGCTTGCGAGCGCCGCGGCATAGGGCAGCGCATTGCGCGCCAGATCGTTTTCCACCGGATTCACGCGCGGCGCCGGCAGCAGGCTTTCCAGAGCGATCGCCGCCGTTTCGGGCGCAAGTCGTAATTCCGCGGCGGCCATGGCAGCGGCTTTCTCGGGCGGCAAGTCGAATTCGGCCGAAAAAACCGGGCGCGCCTGGCTTTCGCCATAGACCTCCACGCCGGAGCCGGCGGCTTGGCCCAGCGCCACGAAATCGCGCGGCGGTCGAGCGCCCAGCCGGATCGCGCCGTGAATCGCGGCCGCCGCGAAGGTGAAGGAACCGGTGGCGATGCCGGCTTCCGTGAATAGCTCCAGATAGCGGTCCACGATCTCGCGCCGCACGATGCCCACCAGGACGCTGCCTTCGCCCAGCGCGGTCCAGCCGAACAGCACTTCCTGGTCGCCGTACGGGTTGATGCCATCCAACTGGAAGGCGATGGCCGCCTCCAGATCCTTGGTCTCCACGCCGCGGAGGGCGATCTGCCGCACCACGACTTCCGGCCTGGGCAGCAGCACGGTGGCGCTCAGATGCGGCGTGCCCAACCTTCCCAGCAGGGCGCTATACTCCGCGCCCCATTGCGCCGCGGGGCGTTCGCGAAAGCGCGGGATGGTGGTGCGCGCCAGCACCTCTACTCCCGTGGGGCGCACGCGCGCCACGGCAATCTCCAGGTCCGGTCCGGCGATCTGGATGCCCGCACCCGTGCCAAAGGCCATCAGCCGCCGGAGTTGAGAATAATTCCCCAAATCCTTCAGACGCAGAGGGAAAGGGAAAAGACGAAGGCAGCGGCCTGCTGGCCTGCCGCCGTGCGACTCGCCTCGAAGCGCCCGAAACGCATGACTGGGCGGACGATCCATGCGCCGCGAACGTTCGACGACCCGATGGTCTACGCCAGTTTTTTCTCCGAGTCACATCAACATTCGCGCTATAATCCATCGAAGCTGGCAGTTCAATATGGAAGGTCAGCCATACCGGAAGGAAACGAACATGCAGCCTCACTCGTCGATATTCTGCGCATTAGGATTGCTGGCCTTGACCGGCTGCTCGCAAGCGCCGGCGCCCGATAGCCGCGAAGCGGATGCCCGCGCGCTGCGCGAAGGCGAGGTGGCCGCCCTGGTCAAAGACTGGGGAGGCAAGGACGCGGGCCGTATTGCCGCCCACTACACAGACGACGGAAACCTGATGGTCCCGAATTCTCCGACGATGACCGGCAAGGGCGCCATAGGCGCGGCGATGAAGGAGGCCCTGACCGATCCGAACTGGTCGCTCGCATTGCAGCCTGTCCAGGTGGAAGTCTCCAGGGGCGGCGATCTGGGCTACACCCGCGGAACCTATGTGCTCACTGCCACCGATCCTGCGAGCCGGAAGGCGGTCACGGAGAAGGGCCGGTTTGTAACTATCTTTCGCAAGGAAGCGGACGGACAGTGGAAGGCCGTACAGCACATCGGCAACGCCGAAGCCCCGGCGGCGGCGAGCAGCTAGTGTGTCCGCAGATTAGCTGTGGGGCAGGCCATCGTTTTTCGTGGCCTGCCGAGTTCAAGCACAGTGCACAGCTAATCTGCTGTACATTTTCTTGGACACTGTGGCGAGCAGGCCCAAGCCGCAACTACCTTGTTGAGTTGTCGTACCAACGCAGGACTGAGAAAGCGCGCAGTGTATTCCAGCGGCTTGCCCTGCCGGCGCCGGTCTCCATCTCCAATGGAATATGTTCGGGATGAAGGAGGTTGAGCGGCCAGCGCCCGTTCTGGTGGCGGCGCTCAATCACGACTTCGATGGCGTCACTGATGCGGCTGTCGGGTTTGATTCCGGCATTCCGCAGATAATCGAGTCCGCGCAAGACGTCGTAGTGCCAAAACGCCGGGAACGAAAAGCGGAGCCAGCGTTTGTCGATGACTTCGCCGGTTCCCAGCGAGCGGAACATGCGGCGCTCGAGCAGATAGTTTTCGGCCCTCTTGCGAGCCTTAGTGACGGCCACCGATTTGCGCCCTGCCCGTTCGTATTCCAGGAGTCCTTCGAGCACGCAGATTGTGGTATGGAACGAAGAGCGCCGGCTTGGGGGTGCTTCGCAGTTCCAGCCGCCATCTGCGAGCTGCTCGCCCAGGAGTCGATTGGCCAGTGCGTCGTTCGGTTCTTTGAAATACGAACCGATGCCGAGAATTCTGCCGTTGATGCAGGGCTCCGTTTCGCCGTGAAGGAAAGGCCGGTTGTCGAGCCGCTTAAACACCAGCCGCTGGTCGATGCGGTCGATCATTTTGCGAGCCGGCTTGCTGGCGGGGTCGAGACCGAGGTCCTTCAGGACGACGAGAGCGTAGAGGGTAATGAGCAAGGCTCGGTCCTCCTCCGGCAAATCGTCTCTCCACCCGCGGGGGCTCCCGCCCCAGTTGCCAGCAGGATATTGGAGTGCGAGAAGTTGGGCTCCCCAGCCTTCGGTTGCGACGCGAGACCGCTCGGCTGCAATCGCGCCGGGCGCTTCACCGGTAAGGTCCCTCATCGCCTGCCAACGGATGGCCGGGTCGGAGTCGAGGAGCCATTTGAGGTGCGCGGGCCGGGGCGCATAATCGTGCAGGCGCATTGGTCTATTATCGCAAGCGGTGTATACTTTTGACCCGCCCGAACCACGTTCGCATTGGCTCCCGGGCAGCCGCTAAAGACGTTCGGAGTCGGGAACGACAGGTGGGGCGGGCGCCCTCGCCCGCGTCGGCCCCCCGGTCCGACGGCCGAGCCAGGGGCTCGGCGGGGGTCGGGGACCGGTCGGCTGACCCGCCCTGGGACCCGCCCCGCATTACTTACTTGTGACAGGAACCTGCCACCGTATTAGGCGAACCTCAATATGTGTTGGCGTGCCTCAATTGCCGAGGAACAGAACGGGTTGCGGGTATGCCGTGGATACGGGTATCGTTCCGATCGCTTTGAGCGAGAACGTAGAAACGATCTGTTCAGAGCAGTCCTGGCAGGGAACCGGAGTGCCACCGTACAGGTAATTACCACCCGGACTGACCGTCAGGCTGGTGAGACCGATGCCGGTTACCGTATTGGTGATAGCAAGAGTCTGCGCATTGAAAGTGTAAAGCGTATTAAAGCGTATTGTTCGACGAGAAATAGATTGTGCTGCCGTCCGGTGAAACCGCCGGGTTCGAGTAGGTGCTCCCGCCGTCGCCCGGTACCTGGACCTGCAAGGGCGATCTTGCCCGTGCTCATGTCGATTTCGTCCAGATCCAGTATGGACCCTGCGGGAACCACTGCGTGGCCACACCGTGCCTGGAACGGCCACAATGCCACGAGCTTCATCCGGAGCGTATCGATAACCGCAATGGCACTGTCTGGCACGCCTGCCGAGGGAGCGCCGGCGCTGCCGGCTAACCTGACCGTGCCGCCGTTCTGGCTAACGGAGAGGGGCACGCAGAGCGTGCTTCCACTCATCGCCGGTTGCGAGTAACTAATAAGATTGTCGTTCGGGTTATTCAGAAGAGTGACAGCTCCGGTTACCTGGAGCGAGACCGGATCGAACCGCAAGACTTGCGCGCAATCGCAGCCCTGGGTGGCACTGACCGGGCCCACGAAGGTGACAAATTGACGGGAGCGAGCCGCCTGTCCGCGCCTCGCCAGGCATCCGGAAGCTGATTATGCGGCCGGCTTTTTTACGCGTTTTCGGCGGCCAGCTTGTCCAGCACGTTGACGGCGCTGGTAAGGTTGTCTACCCCGAAAACCACCAGGGCCCGCGCCGATCCGGGCTCCAACCCGCAGTAGGAATAGTCGATGTTAATCTGTTTTTCGCCCAACCGCGCGGCTGCCCGGCCCAACTCACCCGGACGGTGCGCAAGCCTGGTCACTGCGACTTCGGTCTCCTCGAAGATCATGCGCAGGCCGCCCAGCACCGCATTGGCGGTGGCCGGATCGTCCACCAATAATCGGGCCAGGCTCTCACCCTCCTCTACATACGATTGAAAAGCCAGGATGTTCACTCCCCGTTCCGCCAGAGCGAGAAAGCACTTCCCCAGCGCGCCCGGTTTGTCTTCAATCGTTACGGTGAACTCTTTCGCCTTCGGCATGCGATGTGATTCCCTTCGTCTCTCGAACCCCGGCAAGCAAGCGGAGGTTTCTTTATCATAAACCGCGGCGCGCAAAGCCCGCCCTGCCGGCCTTAGCGCGCCCTGCCTTCATCGATATCGCCATAAACCTCTTCGCGGATGATCCGGTCGGTGGCCTGGTTCAGATAACGATTCAACGCCTCCCTGAGCTGTTGATATTCCGGCCAGAGGGTGCGGTTCACGAACGTCTTGGGAGCCCGCAAGACCACCGTCGTATAGCGCTGGCGCTTGTAGCGAAACGGCTCCAGACCGTAGCGGCGGCACAGCGCCGAGAATAACCGCCGCTGCCACAGATCGGGCAGCGTGAACTGGAATTCGGAGGGCTGCTCGGTCTGGGCGATGGCCAAGATGGCCTTCTTCACCCGCTCGATGGCCGCCGCCGCGGCGCTGCGTTCTCCAGGAGTGGTGGCGCCTTCGTACAGCGCGGAGATTTTGCGCAACTGCTCCCGCAGTTGTTGCTCGGTCATCGCCGCCTATGCGGTTCCCGCCTGGGCCGTAGCGGCTTTGCGGGCCTGCGCGTCGTCGTAGCTCTCGCCGTAGATCGACGGGACTTTGGCGCCCATCGGCCGCAAATACACCGACAACTGTCCGCGATGATGAATCGAGTGGTTGATGGCAAACTGCAAATACAAAACTGCCGGATGTTGAAACAAGCCGCGGAAATCGACGACTTTCAGCAGTTGCTCGCTCGATAACTGCGTCAGGCGGTCGAAATTGGTTTGGAACGCTGCGCCATACCAGGCCGCCACATCCGCAGCGTTGCGGATGGAATCCGGCCGCCCGCCGCCCTGATAGTTGAAGGCGCCGGCGGCGACCCCGTCCAAAAAGAAGTTCTCCGCCGAGGCGATGTGCCACGCCAGTTCCAGCGCGCTCTTCGAGACCGCGTCTGGACGATAATCCCCCTGATCGGCGGGAATCGATTCGATAACCTTGCGGGTGATGCGGTGCTCGTTCTTGAGCGCCGGCAAGGCCATTTGCAATAAAAATGTGGCTTGATCGGGTTGTAGGGGTTGCATGCTTGAAGCGCCTCCAGTTGCTCTTCAAGTATAAATCAGACCGTGAAGGGAGCGCCCGCGAGGTGCACGCAACCGGTCAGGCAGTCCCGTCGGTCTCGCAGGGGGGCCATCCTCAGTCCGATTTCGACGATGGATCCGTCCTTGCGCCGCCGTGTGGTGAAGCAGGTTCGGATGGCGCAGCCGGCCTGGATACGTTGCCGCTCGACAGCCTCGCCGTCGGATTGACCCGGGACAAGCAGAATGGCCATGTTGCTCCCGACCATCTCTTCGGCCGCGTAGCCGTACAGGTCTACAGCGCCCGGATTCCAGCTCAGAACGCGCCCATCGAAGTCTTGTGAGACGATCGCCCAACCGGAGGATTCGACCAGCGCCGCCAACAGAGCGAGCTTTGGTTCAGCCAGGGTGCTATCGGTAATGTCCTTGCAGTTGTAAACAATTGCGTGGATGGCGGGATCTTCCAACCGGTCCGTCAAGATACCCTCCAGCCGTCTGGTTCCACCCACGGCATCAATATGGCAATACACTCCCCGGGATTGGCCGCCAGGGGTCTGGACGACGCATTCCAGATCGGAAAGAAACTGCTCGGCGCTGTCCGGCCGCATGACATCCGTGACACTATGTCCCACCAACTGGGTTTGCGAATACCCCATGATCGAATGCACCAGTTCCACGACGATTCCGTAGGAATTTAGCAAAAGGATTAAGCCCGGGTTGTTGGCTAGGACTGCATGGAAGCGGCAGGAATCGATTACACGCCGCTCCTCGTATACGGCCATCTGGCTGGCCTGCACATCCACTCCGGCAAGCTCCTCCCGGAGCCGTTGGTTTTCGGCCGCCAATTCCTTCACCTGCGATTCAAGAGCGCGCCCGTCTGCGTTATCTGGTAGCATAGGAATCCTCTGAACTTTGGCTCTCGACGAGAGTCTCCAACTGGCGGATCAGTCTATCCACCGGACGAGTCACTGGAAGTATCGCCCACCCTACGGACACGGAGATCATTACGATGCGCGCGCCGATGGCGATTTCGTGCTGGGGCATACGGCCAACCAGCCTCCCGATTTCCTGCCGGATTCGATCGAGAGGCACATCCCTGGTGATGACGGCCAGTAGGGCCGGTCCACTCCACCGGTAGAGTCCCTCTTCCGGATTCGTGCCCGACCGAAGATATGTCGCTAACTTTGCTAGTACGCCATTGCCCACTTCGTATCCGAACCGCGAATTCATCTGCTTCAACCGCTTCACGGCAAAAACCACAGCCAGACCTGCCACCCCGCTACCCGCGACTTTGGACAACGCCGCTTCGGCTTCGGCCCGCGCCGGCAAGCCGGTCACCAGATCGCATACGGCCCGCTTGTGGGTGCGATCCGCCGAGATCTCAAATTCCTGCGCCCCCTCTGCAAGCTTGGCCATGCCGGACGCGGAGTTTCTCCTGTGTGCCTCGACTTCGGTGGCCATGCCAGCCAGGCAGTCGCACAGGTGTGTCTTGAGGACCCGCAGGTCGTCGATTTTTTCCGCAGCCGAAAGCTGCGATTGAATCTCGCTTAGCCGCACCAGGGAAGTGTCGCTGGCTGAAACCATGGTGGCGACCGCGCCGCTAAATGTGGCAATGATGGACCGCAATTCCTGGAATTGCGAGTGGAGTCTTCCGGCGGTCCGCCGGTTATATTCCTCAAAAGTCTGGATGGCCTCGCCGACCAGAACCAACAGTTCGGGAATCGGTATCTGTGGAATGAGTTTCTGCTGCAGGCGGGCCAGGCCGCCCCGAAAGTGCTCGTAATCGTCCTGGTTGTAATCGAGGGTATGCAGCTCCAGGCCCTGCACGAGCAGGCTCAGCGCCCTTACGTACGGCGCGTACCTGTCCTCGTCCTGGCTTCTCAGAAATCTGCTCAGAGTGATCAATGGCGCTCCCAATCCTCTATCGGCGGATTGGGAGCCGGCTTTAGCCAACGATGCTGTTCACTTAATGATGTTTCGGTGGGGCAGACGATCGTTTTATGTCGTCTGCCAGTCGTCTGCCAGCGCTCCCCGAAAGCGGCAGACCACGAAGTGCGATGGTCTGCCCCACCAAAGTGAACAATATTGGCTTTAGCCAGCGGACCCCTCGGCGCCGGCCTACTCCTCCCGCAACGCCGCCGTCGGGTCCAACCCCGCCGCCCGCCGCGCGGGGAGCCACGAGGCGACCGCCGCAATCGCCAAGAACAACACCGCCATCGAGGCAAACGTCGCCGGGTCGGTCGGCTTCACCCCCACCAGCATGCTGGTCATGGCGCGCGTCAGTTCGAAAGCCGCCGCCAGTCCCAGCGCGATGCCCGCCGCGCTGAGCCGCAGCCCTTGTCCCACCACCAGGCTGAAGATGGTCCCCGGCGCCGCGCCCAGCGCCATGCGGACGCCAATCTCCGGCGTGCGCTGCCGCACTACCGTCGAAAGCACGCCATACAGTCCCACGCCCGCCAGCAGCGCCGCCACGCTGGCAAACACGCCGATCAGCAGCAGCGAAAACCGTGTGGAGGCCTGCGCGTGTTCCACCAACGCGTCCATGGGCTGCATCTCCGCCACCAGCAGTTGCGGATCGAGTTTGGCCATCGCCGCGCGCACCGCCAGCGCATATTTGGCTGGATCGCCGGCCGTGTGAATCGCCCAATTGCCCGCCGCGCCGTGCCCCAGGAAACCGTCCGCAAAGTAGATCTGCTCGCGGCCCGCCACCGCCAGCGAAGTATCGCGCTGGTGCGCCACCACCCCAATCACCTCCACCCACTCCGGCTCGGGCGTGCGGATGCGGATGAGCAGCCGCTTGCCCACCGCGGACTCGCCGGGAAATGCCTTGCCCGCCAGCAGTTGGTCGATCACCACGCCCTTGCGGTCGGGCGCGTTGTCGGCATCCGTGAAGGTGCGCCCGGCGATCAGCGGCGTGTGCAGCACTTCGAAGTAACCCGGCAGCACGATCTGGAAATCCACGGCCTGGAACTTGCTCGGGTCGGTGAGCGCCGGTTCCAGTCCCCAGCGGATGGGGCTGAAGCCTCCCGCCAGCGGCAGCGGAAACGAGGCGGTGACTCCGTCCACGCCCGGCAGGGCCTGCAGGCGCGTTTGGATTTCGCGCTGGCGCGCGGCGCGCTCCTGCGGCTGCTGCCCGCCCCGGCCACCCAACAGTTGGAATGTCAGCAGACCGTGCGGATTGAAGCCGGGGTCGATGCGCTGCAGTTCCAGGAAGCTGCGGAACATCAGGCCAGATCCGATCAGCAGCACGAAGGAGAGGGCCACCTCGGCCACCACCACGAAGTTGCGCAGCAACCCTGCGCCGCTGAGCGCCGCATTGCGACCGCTGGCGCGCAGCAGCGGCGCGACGCTGGGCCGCGCGGCGCGCACCGCCGGCGCCAGACCGAATAGCGCGGCCGCCGCCAGCGCCGCCAGCGCGGTGAACCCCAGCACGGCGGGATCGATTCCAATAGCGTCCAGGCGCGGCAAGCTGGCAGGCGCAATGGCGCGCAATTCGTGGATGCCCACCCACGCCAGGCCCAGGCCCAGCAGCGCGCCCGCGAAGGCCAGCAGCACGGCTTCCGCCAGCGTCTGGCTCACCAGGCGCCACCAACTCCCGCCCAACGCCGTGCGGATGGCCAGTTCCCGCTCGCGCAGCGACGCGCGCACCAGCAGCAGATTGGCCACGTTGGCGCAAGCGATCAGCAATAGAAAGATCACCGCGCCCATCAGCGCCAGCAGCGCGGGCCGCACCTCTTCCACTACGTGCCGGTGCATCGGTTCCAGGCGGATGAACCAGCCGGAAGTTTCGTGGATGATGAAGCTGCGGCGCAGTTCCGCTGCGACCCGGTCCACCGCCCCTTGCGCCTGTTCGCGCGTGACGCCATCCTTGAGCCGCCCGATGGCGCGCAGCGATACGCCGTTGCGGCCCGCGTTATCGTAGGCCAGGCGATTGGCGAACCACACGTCCGGCCGCTGCTCTATGTTGGCGGCCGGTGGAAACAGCAGCTCGAAGCCGGGCTTGAGCACCCCCACGATTTGCGTGCCTGCCTGCCGGCCGGGCATGGGACGGCCGATGGCGTCCCGGCTCGCGCCGAAGCGCCGCTGCCAGTATGGGTAGCTCAGGATCGCCATCTGCGGCAGCCGCGGCGGACCCTGTGCGGCTGGCGCGGCGGCTGGCGCGGGCTGCGGCTGTCCATCCGCATCGTTGAAGTCGCGGCCCAGCGCGATTTGGCCGCCCATCAACCGGAAGAAGTTCGGCGTGACCGCGGCGACGCGAATCTGTTCCGGCGAATCGTCCTCGCGCGGCACGGTGATGCGCCCGGTGGTCACCGCACCTATTTCCTGAAACATGCTGGCGGCGCCGTTGCGCAGGTCTATGAAATCCGCGTCGGAGAACGGGAAGTCCTTCACGTTGCGCTTGCGCATGTCCGAAATCGCGAAGAACAACCGCTCCGGGTTCTTGTAAGGAAGCGGCCGCAGCAGCACCGCGTCGGTCACGCTGAAGATGGCCGTGCTCGCTCCAATTCCCAGCGCGATGGTGACGATGGCAGTGGCGGCAAACGCGGGACTCTTGGCCAGGGTCCGCGCCGCGTAAGTGAAGTCTCCGAATAGCATCCGTGTGCCTCTGCGTTTCAGGATATCAGGCTGAAGTCGTGGGGCAGGCCCTCGGCCTGCAGCGGCCTCTCAGGCCGCCCGACCCGGCCGAGCGTGAATGCCGCGGTGACGCGAGTGCGCCCGCCCCGTCGTATAATAGATAAGAACCGCAGTGAACAGGGTCACCACCCCAAACAAGGACTCCTATAGATGTCAACGCTAGAAGTATCGCCGGTGGAGCCTCGCGTTAGCGATCCCGGCCATACCGTAGTCAACGATTTTTCCATACAAGTCGCCACAGTCAACGGAAGCGGCAGCCAGACCGCCAACACCGTCCTGATGCGTTCCATTTTCCAGATGGGCGTGCCGGTCTCCGGCAAGAATATGTTCCCCTCGAACATAGCCGGGCTGCCCACCTGGTTCACCATTCGCGCCAGCAAGCACGGCTACATCGGCCGCAAGAAGGAAATCGATCTGCTGGTCGCCATGAACCCGGAAACCGCGCGCGAAGACGTGATGAAGCTGGATGGCGGCGCCGCCGTGGTCTATGACGAACCGCTCAAGCTCAACGCCCTGCGCTCCGATCTGCATTTTTACCCGGTGCCCTTCGACAAGCTGGTGGCGCCGGTTTGCCCCGACGCCAAGCTGCGCAAACTGGTGCGCAACATGGTCTACGACGGCATCGTCGCCTGGCTGCTCTCCATCGACATGGAAGAAATTCGCCAGGCGCTGGTCAAGCAGTTCGGCAAGCGCAAGGCCAAGGCCGCCGAGTTGAACTGGGGCGCGGCCAAGGCCGGCCACGAATATGCCGCCAAGACCTTCACCCAGACCAATGCCTATCAGGTCCGCCGCATGCAATCGAACACCGGCAAGATCATCATCGAAGGCAACGCGGCTTGTGCGCTCGGTGCCATGTTCGCGGGCGTCACGGTGGTCACCTGGTATCCCATCACGCCGTCTTCCTCGCTGGTCGAATCGCTCATCGGCTACCTGAAGCGCTTCCGCATCGACCCGGAAACCGGCCGCGCCACTTTCGCCGTGGTGCAGGCCGAAGACGAACTGGCTTCCATCGGCATGGCCCTCGGCGCGGGATGGGCCGGCGCGCGCTCCATGACCGCCACCGCCGGGCCCGGCATCTCGCTCATGTCCGAATTCGTCGGCCTCGGTTATTACGCCGAAGTTCCCACCGTCATCTACGACGTGCAGCGCGTGGGTCCCTCCACCGGCCTCCCCACCCGCACCATGCAAGGCGATCTGCTCTCCACCGCCCTGCTCTCGCACGGCGATACCCAGCACCCCATGTTCTTCCCCTGCTCCCCGGAAGAGTGCTTCAGCATGTCGCTCGAAGCCTTCGATTTCGCCGAGCGTTTTCAGACTCCCGTGTTCGTCATGACCGACCTCGACCTGGGCATGAATAACTGGACGTCCGATCCCTTCCCGTATCCCGATAAACCGATCGACCGCGGCAAGGTGCTGACCGCCGCGGACCTCGACAAGCTGGGCGGCTTCGCGCGCTATAAAGATGTGGATGGCGATGGCGTCGGCTATCGTACGCTGCCCGCCACCAACCACCCGGCCGGCGCGTACTTCACGCGCGGCAGCGGCCACAACGACCGCGCCCAGTATACCGAGCGCGAAGACGATTACATCAACAACATGGACCGGCTGGCGCACAAGTTCCAGACCATGCGCAAGCACCTTCCGGCGCCCGAAATTCGTTTTCGCAAGGACGCCGAAATCGGTTTCGTGGCCTGCGGCACATCCCACTACGCGGTGGGCGAAAGCTGCGATCAGTTGCTCGCCGAATACGATATCCCGTCCAGTTATCTGCGCTTGAAAGCCTATCCCTTCACCCCGGACCTGGTCGAGTTCATCGAGCGCCACGAGCGCGTCTATGTGGTCGATCAGAACCGCGACGCGCAGTTGCTCTCGTTGATGCGCCTGGAAATGACGCCTGAACAGATCTCGAAACTCAGAAGCATACGATACTACGGCGGGCTGCCTCTGGACGCCCGCACAGTTACAGACGAAGTCGTCCGCCAGGAGGGCAAATGAGCACCGTCGCCACACCCCCATCGCCGCCCAAGAAGGTAAACCACATCGGCTTGGAGGTCATCAACTACAAGGGCGCCAAGACCACCCTGTGCGCCGGTTGCGGCCACAATTCCATCTCCGAGCGCGTCATCGAATGCTTCTACGAGATGGGCGTCGAGCCGTGGCGCGTAGGCAAGTTCTCCGGCATCGGCTGTTCGTCGAAATCCCCGGCATACTTCCTGAACCTGTCGCACGGATTCAACGGCGTGCACGGCCGCATGCCGGCCATCGCCACCGGCGCCATCATGGCCAACCGCACCATGCTCGGCCTGGGCGTCACCGGAGACGGCGATACGGCTTCCATCGGAATCGGCCAGTTCATGCACCTGGTGCGCCGCAATCTGCCGATGATCTACATCATCGAAGACAACGGCGTCTATGGCCTCACCAAGGGGCAATTTTCGGCCACCGCCGACCTGGGCTCCAAGCTGAAGACCGGCGTGATCAACGATCTGCCGCCCTTCGATTGCTGCGCCCTGGCGCTCAGATGGGGCGCAACCTTCGTGGCCCGCTCCTTCTCGGGCGACAAGAAGCAGTTGCAGACGCTCATCAAGACCGCCATCGCGCACAACGGCCTCTCGGTGATCGACGTGGTTTCGCCGTGCGTCACCTTCAACGATCACGAAGGTTCCACCAAGAGCTACAGCTATATGAAGGAGCACGAAGAGATGCTCCAGGATCTGTCCTTCGTGCCCTCGTTCGAAGAAATTTCCGTGGAGATTGAGGAAGGCGAAGTGCGCGATATCGAGCTGCATGACGGATCGCACCTGCGCATCCGCAAGCTGCATCGCGACTACGATTTCACCAGCCGCCTGGCGGCGCTGACGGCTCTTGAAGAAGCCGAGAAGAACCACGAAGTGCTCACCGGCGTTTTCTACATGAATACCGAAAAGCCGAATTTCCTGGAGATGCTGCACCTGGCCGAAGAGCCCTTGGCCACCCTGCCGCAATCCAAGGTGAGGCCGCCCAAAGAAGTGTTGGACGAAGTCATGGAAGAGCTCCGGTAACTTGTGGGGCAGGCTCTCAGCCTGCGCGGGGCTCTCAGCCCCGCTCTTCCTGGTCTTCGGTTCACGAGTCGCGCCGAAAACCCGGGCCTTTGCCGAAAGCCAGCCGGAATCGGCGCCTGCACGGCATCTCTTTCCGGATGGCGGCTGAGACCTTCGCGGATCCGTTCATTGTGGTCCAGGAGATCATCCGCATCATCTCAGCAAGAAAGGCAACCGACTATGAGCGAAGCGCGTACCAAGACCAATTCCGTTAGCCGGCTGACAATCAGCGACAAAACCAGGCGCGCTTATCAGCGTCGCGACAAGAGCCTCGACCGCGCGGACCCGGACGCACCCGTCATGCCGCCCGAATTCTGGCGAGGCGCCTCCATCGGCAAATACTACCGGCCGCGCAAGACGCAGATTTCATTCCGAATCGACGACGAGGTCCTGGACTGGCTGAAGTCCAAGGGCGAGGGGCATTTGACCAGAATCAATGAAATCCTTCGCCGACAAATGATGACCCGCCGGCGCAAGCGATAGCACGCCCCCGCCTACGCCCCCTCTTCTCCAGCCGCTTCCGCTTCCGCCGCCCCTGCCGGCCCGGCCGCCTGCGCCTCGGCCAAAATCCGCTGCGCTTCTTCCAGATTCTCCCGGGGCACTTGCACCTCGAACTCCAGCACCGGAAGCGTGCTCGTCCCCACCACCATGGCTGAGATGCCGTTGGCCTCCATCACGCCGTGAATCTGCATGGCCTCCATCTCCGCGTCGTGGTTGGAAGAGCTGAACAGTACCACCATGTCCATTTCGTGCGAATCGTCCGGTTGTTGCGGCATGCCTCCAGCATAATCCCCAATGACATAAAATGGAAGTGATCCATACGGAGGTTCCGCATGTCCGAGCACCAAGAAGCGCAAGACCATCTGGCGAACAATATCGGTTGGTTCGTCGCCGGCGCGGTAGTGGGAATGACCGCGGCCATTTTGCTGGCCCCCCAGAGCGGCAAGAAAACCCGCCAGGTCATTTCCGACAAGACCCAACAGGGCAAGGAAGCGGTCACCGACACCGGCAAGGAAGTCTACGACCGCGGCAAGGAAATGATCGACAAGGGCCGCCAACTGGTGGAGGACGCCGCCGACCTGTTCGACCGCGGCCGCAAACTGGTCCGCGGCCTGTAGCGCATGTCCGCCCCGCCTGCCATCGACCTGGGCGGCTTCCGCATCACCCTCGTCCGCGAAGATATTTATTGGTGGGACGGCGGCGCCATGTTCGGCGTGGTCCCCAAAACCCTCTGGAGCCGCCAGTCGCCGCCGGACGATCTGAACCGCCTGCCGCTGGGCTTCAACTGCTACATCGTCGAAACCGGCGAGCACACCATCCTGCTCGGTACCGGCGGCGGCGACAAGCTGGATGCGCGCCGCCGCGAGCGCATGAAACTGCCCCCCACGCCCGTGCCGTTGCCCGAAACCATCCGGGCGGCGGGCATCGATCCCGAGCGCATCGATATCGTGGTCAACAGCCACCTCCACTGGGACCACTGCGGCTGGAACACCATCCTGACCCAGGGCGTCCCGCGTCCCGCCTTCCCCCGCGCCGTCTACTTCACGCAGCGCGGCGAGTGGGAGCACGCCCATCGCCACCATCCGCGCGATAGCGTCGCCTACATCGATGCGAATTACGATCCGCTGGTGAATGCCGGGCGCATGCGCCTGATCGATCGGGATGCCGAAGTGGCGCCCGGCGTCTGGCTGCGCCTGGCGCCCGGCCACACTCCCGATATGATGGTGATCACGGCCTCCGACGCCGGCCGCACCTTCTGCTTCCTGACGGACCTGGTACCCACTGCCGCGCATGTCACGCCCACCTGGGTCGCGGCCTTCGATCTCGATCCGGTCCAATCGATAGACACCAAGCTCCACTGGCTGGGGGAGGCCGCGCGCGGCGATTGGATTTGCGCATTCGCGCACGATCCGTCGATCGCCTTCGCGCGTATCGCGCATAAAGAGGATAAATTCGAAGCGGCCCCATGCCGTCCCTCCTCGCCGTAGCGCTGCTATTACCGAGCCGCGACCGTCAGGGTGGTGAAGATGCGCGAAACAGTGGGGCGGGCGCCCTCGCCCACGGACCGGCGCCCTCGCCTGCGGACCGGCGCCCTCGCCGGTCCACCGGCCGCAGGCCGGCAGCGGTTCGCGTCTTCAACGGAGCGGTTTCCTGGCATTCCTGTTAATCTAATCGTCGCGGCAGCTTGGGTCCTGCCCCGCACATTCTGCCATGCAAGCCACGAAAGATCGCCCCACATGGAAGACGCTATTGGCCTTCGCCATCATCTACTTTGTGTGGGGATCCACCTATCTCGCCATCCGTGTTGGTGTCCGCGAAGTTCCGCCGTTTCTTTTGGCGGCGATGCGGTTCCTGGCTGCGGGAGTGGTCCTCTGTGGCTGGACGATCGCGCGGGGCGAGCGCCCGCCAAGCTCGCGCGAATGGGCCTCGGCATCTATACTCGCAGTGCTGATCTTCGTGCTCGACTACGGACTCTTGTTCTGGGCCGAGCAGCGTGTGCCGTCCGGCATTGCCGCGGTCATGATGGCCACCATCCCGGTGTTCATGGCATTGTCGGAAATCGTCTTACTGCGAACGCAGAGGCTCACCCTCCGCCTGGCCCTCGCGCTCTTGATCGGGATGGGCGGAGTGGCGGCCCTGATGACCCGTTCGCTGCACCTCGGCGGGGCACCTATCGACACTCTGGGCGCCGTAGCGCTGATGGTTGCCTCCCTGAGCTGGTCGATCTCGTCGGCGCTCACGCGCAAGCTGCCGTTGCCGTCTTCCAAAGTCATGAGCTCGGGTGCGCAGATGCTCGCCGGCGGGATATTCCTGACACTCGCCGCGGCAGCCTTGGGCGAGTTTCGCAACTTTCATCCATCGACCGTCTCAAGTGGAGCGTGGCTCGCGCTGGTCTACTTGATTGTCGCGGGCTCCATCGTTGCGTTCACCGCCTATGTGTGGCTGATTCATCATGAATCGCCGACCAAGGTCGGGACCTATGCATACGTGAATCCGGTTGTGGCCGTGCTGCTCGGATATTTCATGGGCGGCGAGGCGCTTGGACTGCGAACCATTCTGGGGACTCTGTGTGTGCTCATCGCCGTGGTGATGATTACCACGACACGAGCCAAGAGCGCTACGATCACATAACGTGAGCACAATTCCCGAACCTGCGTCCCCCGCAAACAAGGTCGCGCGCATGGCCCACATGCGCCACCTGGTCGACCAACTGCACAAGCTCGAAGAACGCCTCCGCGCCGGCGGCGGCGAGGCCAAAATCGAGCGGCAGCATCGCGCAGGCAAGATGACCGCACGGGAGCGCATCGCGGCGCTGATCGATCCTGGCACGCCCTTCCTCGAAATCGGCCTCCTGCTGGCCTACGACCAGTACGAAGGCGAAGCCCCCTGCCTCGGCTCGGTCACCGGCATCGGCAAGATCGAGGGCCGCTACGCCGTCATCATCGCGGGCGATGCCACCGTGAAGGCCGGCTCCTGGTGGCCCGAAACCGTCACCAAGGGCCTGCGCGCGCAGGAAATCGCCATGCGCAACCGCGTCCCCATCGTCTATTTGGTGGACTCCGCGGGCGTCAACCTGCCCTACCAGGACCGCATCTTCCCCGGCCAGTATGGCGGCGGGCGAATTTTCTACTATAATTCCCTTATGCGGCGCAAGCTCCGTGTGCCGCAGATTGCCGCGGTGATGGGTCCCTGCATTGCCGGCGGCGCTTATCTTCCCGCGCTTAGCGATTACATCATCATGGTCGAAGGCACGAGCTTCATGGGCCTGGGCGGGCCGAATCTCGTAAAGGGCGCAACCGGCCAGGTGGTCGATTCCGAATCCATAGGCGGCGCGCGGCTGCACACCACGGTCAGCGGTGTGGCCCACTACATGGCCAAAGACGATGCCGAATGCCTGGCGCGCATCCGCCAGCGCTTCCGCGATCTGCCCGCACCGGGTGGGGCAGGCGGTTCCGCCTGCCAACCGCCCGCGCGTTCCGCCGACGACATCTACGGCGTGCTTCCGGAGAACCACCGCCTGCCCTACGACATCGAAGAAATCGTCTTCCGCATTTTCGATGCGGGCGACTATACTGAGTTCCAGCCTGATTACGCGCCAGAGATGCTGTGCGCCAACGCGCGCCTGTCCGGCCACCCGGTGGCCATCGTCGCCAACCGCCGAGGCTTCCTGCGCTCCCAGGGACGCCCGCGCATCGGCGGCATCGTGTACACCGAATCCGCGCGCAAGGTGGCCTATTTCGTCGAGCTCAACGAGCGCTTGGGCCACCCGCTGATCTACCTGCAGGACGTTTCGGGCTTTATGATTGGCCCCGAAGCCGAGCGCGAAGGCATCGTCCGCGCCGGCGCCGACATGGTGGAAGCCATGTCCTGCACCAGCGTGCCCAAGCTTATCCTGACGCTGAATCACGCCAGCGGTGCGGGCTATTACGCCATGGCCGGCCAAGGCTTCGAGCCGCATTTCACCTTTAGCTGGCCCACCGCGCGCATCGGAGTGATGGAGGGCGATTCGGCCGTGCAAGCGCTGTTCTCGGTGGAACTGGAAAAACTCAAGGCCGCCGGCGAACCGCTGCCCAAGCAACTCCAAGCCGCCATCGACAAAACAAAATCCGATTACGAAAGCTGGCTGGACGCCCGCTACGCCGCCGCAAGAGGCCACTGTGACGCCGTAATCGATCCACTGGAAACGCGCCAAATCCTAACCATGGCGCTCGAAGTAACTCTGCACCGTCCACGTGGCGAAGCGCTGGTACTGGAGACGCTGTGAAACAAACCCACCAGCCACCAGCCACCAGCCACCAGCCACCCATTCGCATAGCGAATGGACAAGGCTTCTGGGGCGACTGGCTCGAAGCCCCCGTCCGTCTGGTGGACGGCGGGCCCATCGATTACCTCACCCTCGATTACCTCGCCGAAGTCACCATGTCCATCCTGCAGAAGCAGCGGCAGCAGGACCCCGAACTCGGCTATGCCCGCGATTTCCCCCCGCTGATCGGCCGCATCGCCGCCAAGCTCCGCGAACGCCACATTAAGGTCGTCGCCAATGCCGGCGGCGTCAATCCGATAGCCTGCGCGCGCGCCGTGCTGAAAGCTGCGCCGGGCCTGAAAGTCGCCGTCGTGCTCGGCGACGACGTGCTCCCCCGCATCGACGAGTTTCTCGGCAAAGGCTACCAGATGCGCAATATCGATACCGGCGAGCCGATCTCCGCCATTCGCGACCGCATCCTCAGCGCCAACGCCTACATCGGCGCATTCCCGCTCGCCGCGGCGCTAGCCACCGGCGCAGACGTGGTGATCGCCGGACGCTGCGCCGATGCCGCCCTGGTGCTGGCGCCCATGATCGACCGCTTCGGCTGGGGGCCTGAGGACTACGACAAGCTCGCCGCGGGCATCGTCGCCGGTCACATCATCGAGTGTGGCGCGCAATGCTCCGGCGGCAATTGCCAGGTGGATTGGCGCAACATCCCCGACCTGGCCAACATCGGCTACCCCATCGTGGAAGCCGAGCCGGACGGTTCCTTCGCCGTAACCAAGCATCCGGGCACCGGCGGGCGCATCGACTCGCACGGCGTGAAAGAGCAGCTTCTTTACGAGATCGGCGACCCGCGCCAGTATATGACGCCGGATTGCGTGGCCGACTTCACCTCGCTGCGCCTTGAGGATACCGGCCCGGATCGCGTGCGCGGCAGCGGCGTCCGTGGCGGGCCGCGGCCGGCCATGCTGAAAGCCTCGATCAGTTATCACGCGGGATGGAAAGCGTCCGGCACCCTGGTCTACAGTTGGCCCGACGCGCTGGAGAAAGCGTGCGTGGCGGACCGCATCACCCGCCAGCGCCTCGACCAGCTCGGCCTGCGCTTCGACGAAATCCACACCGAATATTTCGGAGTGAATGCCTGCCACGGCCCAGCCGCCCACCCCATTCACGATCCCACGGAAGTGCAGGTGCGCATCAGCGTGCGCGGCTCCGACAAGCGCGCCGTCGATCGCTTCACGCGCGAAATGATTCCGCTGGTGCTCACCGGCCCGCCCGGCGGCACCGGCTATGGCGAAGGCCGTCCCGAGGTGCGCCAGATCGTGGCCTATTGGCCGGCCCTGATTCCGCGCGATGAAATCCAAACGCGCGTGGAGGTGGTCGCATGAAAGGTCCCCTTTATCACCCCAAATTCCCCCTTTATCATCACCCCACATCACCCCTTTATCATCACCCCAAATCACAGCATACGCATGGAGGGCGGGCTTTAGCCCGCGCGGGGCTTAAGCCCCGCTGCAGTCGCTCAAAGGTGCCTGTATGAAAATCCCGCTCGCACGCATAGCCCACACCCGTTCGGGAGACAAGGGCGATATCGCCAACATCGGTGTAATCGCGTGGCAGCCGCAATACTACCCGATCCTGCTGCGCGAAGTAACGCCCGAGCGCGTCAAAGCGTTTTTCGGCGAAATGGTCGCCGGAGGAGTGGACCGTTTCCAACTGCCCAACCTCGGCGCGTTAAACCTGCTGCTGCATCACGGTCTGGGCGGCGGCGGCACCGTCTCCTTGCGCACCGACGCGCAGGGCAAGACCCTGGGCGCGGCCCTGCTGGCCATGGAGATCGAAGTCGATGAGCGAGAGCTTACAGATTAGCCGCGAAGGCCGCCTCCTGCGGCTGGCGCTGAACCGGCCGGAGCGGCGCAATGCGCTGAACATGGACCTCTGTACCGCGCTGGGCGCCGCCCTAGACGAGGCGGAAAACGACGCGGGCGTGGGCGCGGTCCTTCTGAGCGGCAATGGCAAATCGTTCTGCGCCGGCATGGACCTGCACGAAGTGCTGTCGCCCTCCGGCGGCGACATCAACGAAGTGCACGAGCGCATCTTTTCGGCGGGAATCCGCATGACCAAACCGCTCATCGCGGCGGTCCACGGAGCGGCGCTGGCCGGAGGCACTGGCCTGGCCGCGAACTGCCATATCGTGGTGGCGGCGGAGGATGCCGCCTTCGGGCTGACCGAAATCCGGATCGGGCTGTGGCCCTTCGTGATTTTTCGCACCGTAGCCGCTGCTCTGGGCGAACGCCGCGCGACCGAACTGGCCCTCAGCGGGCGAATCTTCCCAGCCAGCGAGGCGCGCGAATACGGGCTGGTGCATCATGTCGTGGAACCGGCCAGCCTGATCGACCGCGCGCGGGAGATCGCCGCCGCCATCGCCGAGTCCAGTCCCACCGCGATCCGATCGGGCCTGGCGTTCGTGCGCGACGCGCGCGGCAAAACCTGGGAAGCTGCCGGCGATCTGGCCCGCCGAATGCGCAACGAGGTTTTTCGCAGCACCGATTTCCAGGAAGGTATCCGGGCGTTTCAGGAAAAGCGCGCACCACGCTGGTTTTAGGTCTGTGGGGCAGACGATCGTTTTGTGTCGTCTGCCTCGCCGCAAGGTGGCAGGAGATGACGAAGCGGCACCCTGAAAGACGTGCAGACCGGGAAGATTTCATCCGCGAGATCGAGGATAGGCAAAGAAACATTGTCTGGCCCGGCCCGCTAGCCAACGGCCGGCTTGTTGACAAGCTTGTGTCGAAGGGTTCCCCCGACGCAACGGTCGCTCAGAGGGTTGGAATAGCGATCTTCGGGCTCTCTTTTCTGCTTTGGGGGTCGGTTTTCCTCAGCTTCGCTAAGGCAGACAAGTCGCCGGCGGTAGCAGTGATCGCTTATCCATGTCTGCTGCTAGGGGCGCGAGTGCTCTACAACGCCTTTCGAAAGCGCAGAGCCGGCGGATCGCCGAAGCAATAAGGAGTTGCCTTCACGCGCTGGGGTCCAGCCCGCACCACGCTGGTTTTACGTGGGGCAGGCCTCCTTTCCTGTCAGGCCGGGCCTACGGCCCACTTGGAGGCGGGCAATCCTGCCCGCAGCCGGCTTCTGAGGAACTCCCCCGGAAGTTATTGATAACAATCACTTGGCGAGAAATGAAAACGACGCCAACTTGGCTGCAAACGCAGGCGGAGTTCCTCCCCCATATGGCCCCGCACCACGCGGGCACTTCGCTTTTAGCCGGCTTCTTGCCTTTTCGACCGCGCACCGGTCCCTTGCGCCAAGGCAGTCGCACAAACGCGCCTATTATAGTGATTTGAGCCGCCATTTCGTTTCACTTATCGCGCACAATATTTTCCCGCCGAATCTCTTTCACCCCGAGAAATATATTTCCTTTAACTGCTGCAATATAGAGATAATTCAGAGCCCTGCCTATTGACACCCGGCACAGAGACACGCAAGAATCGCCGTTCGAGCTCTAGTTTTCGGATATTCAGATGATTAACACTCTAATACAGCCCCCCCCCCGGCGCGACGATTGCTCTGGTTTCTCGCGCTCATTTTGCTGCCCGCCGTTAGCCCGGTAAGACTCGGCGCCCAGCCCTCCGCGACCCAGGCCGCGATCCTGCTTTCTCAGTCGTTAGCGGCACTTACCCACGGCACCGTCGTAACAGACGCGAAACTTCAGGCCAATGTCAACTACATAGCCGGCTCCGACGAAGAGTCCGGACCTGCCACGCTGGAGGCGCTCGGACACTTGGAAAGCCTGGTGGTCCTCAACCTAAGCGGTGGACAGCGCCAGCAGATCCAAAATGGCAGCCAGGCCGCCGTGACAGGGATCGACGGGCAGCAGCAACTCGCCCCGCTGCATAACTCGCTGAATCCCGCGGCCTGGTTCTTTCCCGCGCTCCTTATCGAGGGACTTATTCAGGACGCAAGCTATTCAGTCACCTACGTCGGCGCTGAGAATCTCAACGGCGCTTCCGTGCAGCACCTCCGCGCCTTGCGCACCCTGCCCGGACACGGCGACGCCGCCACCATGTCCCTCCTGCTTGAGCTTACCGGGTTCGACCTATACCTGGACAGCGGCGCCTTCTTGCCCGTGGCGCTGGCGTTCAACACCCACCCCGCCAATAACGCCCTGCAAGACGTGCCCATCGGCGTCGAGCTTTCCGGCTACCAGGCCCAGGGCGGAGTGATGACGCCCTCGCACGTTCAGAAATTCCTCCAGCGCAGCCTGCTGCTCGACATTTCCGTGACGAGCGTGGCGATCGACTCCGGCTTGCCGCCGTCGGACTTCCAGATCCAGTAGAAAGGAGAGACAACCATTGAACCGCCAAATTATAATTCCTGCCCTGATTCTCGCCATCCTGCCGGCGGCCCTCTCTGCTCAGCCCGCAACTGGCCTGCCGGCCTTCGGCAGCTTCAGCGGGGGGACGTTCGATACGGTGAACAACGGCAATCTTAACGTCTACTTTCAGATCCCGATCGTCAACAAGGCCGGCCGTGGCATTCCCTTCACCTACACGCTCAACTACAACAGCTCCATCTGGTACCCGTCCGGCGGCGCCTGGATGCAGGCTGGCAACTGGGGCTGGACCGCGGCTACGGCGGTGCCGCTGACGGGCTACGTTTCCTATCACGCCAGCCCCCAGGTGTGCCTCGGACAGCCCTTCACCGTGTACGCCGGCTGGGCCTATAACGACCCTTATGGGGTGGCCCATTACTTCCCTGGGGACGTGCTAAGTACCGGCGGCATGACGGGAGGGTGCCCCACGGGTCCAACCACGTTGACTAACGTTTCCGCCTACGACGGTTCCGGCTACCTCATAGGGACGATCACGGGACCCGGCAGCCCCGGCCCTTCCTACTCCGGATTGGTGGCCGCCAACGGAGTGCAAATCGGCGCCCCGCTGCAATCCCAAACCGGCGCCGGCTCCCTCACTGACCGCAATGGCAACATCATCAGTGCGACCGCATCGGGTCCGTCGTTCATGGACACCCTGGGCGACACGGTGCTCACGATATCGGGCAGCGGGACGCCGTCCAGCCCGACTGTGCTGTCGTATACCAATCCATCGAGCGGCAGCTCGTCATACAAAATCAACTACACGGCCCTCACCGTCCAGACCGCCTTTGGCTGCTCGGGCATCACCGAATACGGCGCGACAGTGCAGAATCTAATCAGCGGCATCACGCTTCCGGACGGCAGCTCCTACTCATTCACCTATGAGGCCACGCCGAACCATTCGCCCAACGTGACCGGGCGATTGGCTTCGGTAACCCTGCCCACCGGCGGCACCATCGGCTATGCGTACAGTGGCGCATCGAACGGCATCACTTGCGCCGATGGAACCGCCGAAACCTTGAAGCGCACCACGCCGGACAGCGCCAATCCCTGGATCTATGTGCACAGCGAATCGGGATGCGCTTCCCTATCGGCATGGTGCACTACAATTACAGATCCCTCCACCCCATCCAATCAGACGGTCGTGAGCTTCCAACCCGACGCGCCCTCTGGCGGCCAGACCAACGGTTACGAGGTGCAGCGCATTGTCAACCAGGGCGCCAGCACGCCCCTGCTAACGGTGGACACCTGTTATAACGGCCAGTCGCCGCCCTGCCCGACGGTAGCTATCGGGGCGCTCCCGCCGACGCAGATCACCACCCGCAGCACACCGGCAGGCTACACGCTGGAGGCCTACAAGACTACCAAATATAACAGCAACGCACTGCCGATAGAGGTGCACGAGTACGACTACGGCAACGGCGGCCAGGGGACCTTGCTCAGGGAGACGGTCACAGCGTACGCGTCGCTGGGAAACAACATCGTGAACATGCCCAGCTCAATAACCGTCGAAACCGGGAGCGCCATCGTGGCACTGACCAAGTACACCTACGACCAGGGCGGCGTGACCGGCACCTCCAACACGCCGCAGCACACCTCGGTAACTGGTTCGCGCGGCAACGTCACCACGGTCCAATACCTGACCGCAGGGTCTACCTACCTGACTCAGACCTACAGCTATTACGACACCGGCAACGTCAACGTCTTTACCGACGTGAATAGCGGCCAGACCACGTACGCCTACGGTTCTGGCACCTCGTGCGGCAATTCGTTCCCGACCGGCGTGACCGAGGCGGTGCCGGGGCTGACGCAGTCCTACGTTTGGAATTGCAACGGGGGCGTGAGCACCTCTACCAAGGACGAAAACGGCCAGTACTGGTACACGACCTACAACGACCCGAACTACTGGCGGCCCACCTCCACCGCCGATCCCGCTACGGCGACGACCAACCTTCACTACTACACAGGCCCGTTCGCCAGCGAGAGCACGCTGAATTTCAACGGAACCACTTCCACAGCGGACACCAGAACGACGCTGGACGGCCTCGGCCGCGCCCACGTAACCCAGCGGCGCCAAACCCAGGGCGGAACCAACTACGACTCCGTCGAGATGGACTACAATGCCGTGGGGCTGCCGTCCATGGTCACAGTGCCGTATACGGGAACGGCCGGCGAGCCTGACCCGAGCGACCCCAACGCGGTGGGCACCACCACCACCTACGACGCGCTGGGCCGCCCCTTGACCGTGACCGACGGCGGCGGCGGCACCACCACCTACAACTATACCCAAGCGCCCGGTTCTTCTCCCATCGGATTCGATGTGCTGGTAACGGTGAGCGGCAGCCCGAACGTCTCGCGGCAGTACGAATATGACGGCCTGGGCCGGCTGACCTCCGTTTGCGAGGTTACCTCGGGCACCGGCTCGGGAACCTGCGGCCAGAGTGTCCAGCCGACCGGCTACTGGACCAAGTACTCCTACGACGCGCTCAACGACCTGCTCACCGTCAACCAAAACGCGCAGCCCAATGGCACGCTGCAAACTCGAACCTACGCCTACGACGGCCTGGCTCGCATGACCTCCGAAAAAAACCCGGAAACCAACGGGTCCGCCTACACCTACACCTTCGACACAGACAGCACCTGCGGCACTCACGACGGCGACTTGGTCAAGCGCATCGACCCGCAAGGCACCGTCACCTGTTACGCCTATGATGCCCTCCACCGGCTCACCACCGTCACCTACCCAAGCGGTGGCTATTCCAGCGTCACGCCGCCGAAGTACTACGTCTACGACGCAGCCACGGTGGACAGCGCCTCTATGGCGTACGCGAAGGGGCGGTTGGCCGAGGCGTACACGGGAACCTCCAAAACCACCGACCTGGGCTTCAGCTACACCAATCGTGGCGAAGCCGCCACTGTCTATCAGTCCAGCCCGCACTCGGGCGGCTACTATCACGTAGCGGCCACATACTGGCCGCCGCAAGGCCTGCTGGATACGCTCAACCCCAACATGTCCGGCATCCCTACCTGGACCTACACGCCGGAGGGCGAGGGCCGGGTCAACACCGTGTCAGCGTCCGCTGGCCAGAATCCCGTCACCGCCACGTCGTATAATGGCTTCAGCGAGGCCACAGGAATTACCTTCGGTTCGGCAGACTCCGACGCCTTCACCTACGACCTCAAAACCGGACGCATGACCCAATACAAGGCCAATGTGGGTAGCTCGGCAATGACAGGCACGCCGACCTGGAACGCCAACTGGACCCTGGGCACCCTTGCCATCAGCGACGGGCTCAACTCGGCCGATACGCAGAGTTGCACATACGGCTACGACAACCTGTCGCGGCTGACCTCGGCGGGCTGCGGCTCAGTCTGGAGCCAGAGCTTCACCTATGATGCCTTCGGCAACATCAAGAAGTCCGGCTCCCAGTCGTTTATGCCTAACTACAGCCTCACCACGAACCGGTACACGCTTATCGGGTCCGTCACGCCCACCTACGACAGCAACGGCAATCTGACCTACGACGGCTTCTACAACTACACCTGGGACGGCGAGGGGAATCTGGCCACGTTGAACAGCAACGCGGAGACCTACGATGCGCTCAACCGCAGGGTGGAGCAATACAACGGCAGCGCCTACACCGAAATCGTGTACGGGCCGGCGGGGAACAAGATGGCCCTGATGAGCGGGCAGACCGTGACCAAGGTATTCGCGCCGCTCTCCGCCGGAGCGACAGCAGTCTACAATTCGAGCGGCCTGTCTTATTACCGCCATCCGGATTGGTTGGGCAGTTCGCGGGTGGCTTCCACCACCAGCCGCACGCTTTACTACGACGGAGCCTATGCGCCGTTCGGCGAGAACTACGCGGAGACCGGCACGACCGACCGCAATTTCACCGGCCAAAATCAGGACCTGACGCCCGGATCAACCGGGCTAATTTACGACTTCGCGTACCGGGAGCAGCACTCGACGCAGGGGCGCTGGATCTCCCCGGACCGAGCGGCCTTGGCGGCCGCAAACCCAACCAACCCGCAGACCTGGAACCGCTATGCCTATGCAGGCAACGGTCCGCTGAATAGCATTGATCCCAAGGGGCTCCTTTACTATGACTGCGTCTGGTTTGGCAACTGCTCCGGGCCGAAGGGAGGAGGCTACTACGGCGGCGGAGCAGGGGGTTGCTCGATCGACGGTGTTCAAACCGGCTGCGCGAACCTCGGTGGGCTGGGAAGCAATGCAATTGCGCCGTGCCCGAGCAATTTCTGTGCCGGGTTCAGCAACGGCGTCTACATGCAATATACGGCCGACGCCAACGCCGCTGGATTCTATTATTGTTTGACCACTGGTTCATTCGCCACACAGCAACAGGCCGGGGTTGCTGCGGTAAGCTGTACCAACGGCCTATCCATTTATTACAACAGGGAGTACGCGGGTAATATCTATCAAACGGACAACGGACAGTACTCCTTCACTCTCGGCACTGCGCAAGGCGCTGCCAATGCCCAGTTGAACTTCGCCGACATCCCAGGCGACACGGACTTCGCTGGCTTCTACCACACGCATGGCGCCTTTGACATCAACTACTTGAGTGAGCAGTTCTCCGACGTCGATATCGGGACTGCGAACGGGCCTTTGAATTTGGGATTTCCAACATACCTGGGAACACCCTTTGGACGCGTTGAGATGTATGTTCCGGCGCAGGCTGGTCAATATCCAAATGGTTGCGTCTTAGCGGGGCCTGCCGTATTCCCAGGGCCAGGCATCAGCCAAGTACCAGTTCCCGGCTGCCCATAGCCCCGGAGGTTCAAATGAGATATCTCGTTGCCATCACCGTCGCTTGTTCGCTGCTCGCGGGGGATATCGGAGCGGCCCAGGATTCCCCCCGCACCGCACCGGTCGGTATAGTCGGGCTGCTTGCCTCTCCCCAAAAATACGAGGGCAAGCAGGTAACCGTGAGAGGCTTCCTCCTGATGTTGGGTGGACATCATGATATCGGTGTAACCCTTCTGTGTCCGAGTAAAGAGGATGGCGAAAATGAGCTCGGAGACGATGTGCTCGTTGTCGCAAACCAACAGATGCTGAGGGACCGGGAGAAACTCGACCGGATGTACGTTAGCCTCACCGGCTCAGTCGCCGTTATCCGAGGCGCAGACGGCAGCTATGCGCCGGAGATCAAGGACATTAAGGACTGCAGCGTGTGGTCCGATCCAAGCCGGCCGAGGCTTCTCCAACCCAGCGCCCCGAAAGCCAGTGTTCAACGCTAGCGCATTCCGAGCTAGGAGCGGCCCTACGGAGATCTTCAGCCCGGCGGGCCCGCCCCAATTGGGGGCACGTCCTGCCTCGCCAACCAATGGTGCCGCGGCGGCACCACCACCTACAACTATACCCAAGCGCCCGGTTCTTCTCCCATCGGATTCGATGTGCTGGTAACGGTGAGCGGCAGCCCGAACGTCTCGCGGCAGTACGAATATGACGGCCTGGGCCGGCTGACCTCCGTTTGCGAGGTTACCTCGGGCACCGGCTCGGGAACCTGCGGCCAGAGTGTCCAGCCGACCGGCTACTGGACCAAGTACTCCTACGACGCGCTCAACGACCTGCTCACCGTCAACCAAAACGCGCAGCCCAATGGCACGCTGCAAACTCGAACCTACGCCTACGACGGCCTGGCTCGCATGACCTCCGAAAAAAACCCGGAAACCAACGGGTCCGCCTACACCTACACCTTCGACACAGACAGCACCTGCGGCACTCACGACGGCGACTTGGTCAAGCGCATCGACCCGCAAGGCACCGTCACCTGTTACGCCTATGATGCCCTCCACCGGCTCACCACCGTCACCTACCCAAGCGGTGGCTATTCCAGCGTCACGCCGCCGAAGTACTACGTCTACGACGCAGCCACGGTGGACAGCGCCTCTATGGCGTACGCGAAGGGGCGGTTGGCCGAGGCGTACACGGGAACCTCCAAAACCACCGACCTGGGCTTCAGCTACACCAATCGTGGCGAAGCCGCCACTGTCTATCAGTCCAGCCCGCACTCGGGCGGCTACTATCACGTAGCGGCCACATACTGGCCGCCGCAAGGCCTGCTGGATACGCTCAACCCCAACATGTCCGGCATCCCTACCTGGACCTACACGCCGGAGGGCGAGGGCCGGGTCAACACCGTGTCAGCGTCCGCTGGCCAGAATCCCGTCACCGCCACGTCGTATAATGGCTTCAGCGAGGCCACAGGAATTACCTTCGGTTCGGCAGACTCCGACGCCTTCACCTACGACCTCAAAACCGGACGCATG
>Ga0224555_1001508_pt1 | contig 31763 bp, 29 predicted proteins | sample 714S23034metaG_FD_180687 | JGI IMG/M metagenome (GOLD analysis project Ga0224555, IMG submission 180687) | Peat soil microbial communities from Stordalen Mire, Sweden - 717 S2 30-34 | ecosystem: Environmental > Terrestrial > Soil > Wetlands > Peat | place: Sweden: Norrbotten County, Stordalen...
GTGGGGTTGTCCTTCCCGACGTGCCTGCCACGCCGACCCCGCCGGAGATGACAGCGGCTGACGATTATCCGCGCTGCCAGCATCGGCCTTCGTCCATGCACCAGGGACTCGGCGACTCCGGTTGTGAAGTGGGACGAGGCTCATTAGCGGTGGTTCATCTTCATTCAGGCCCATCGGTTCTATACCCGGACTGCTTACTCCCCTCGCCGCCTTGCGGGGCGACAGGCACCGGGCTGTTTCGTCGTGAACCGTCTAACTCGACGAATGGGACTTTCACCCACGAGCGCAACCACCTTCACGGGCTGCTGCGGCGCATTTCCCTTTTTTGGGTTGTCTTTCCTAATCTTAATCTTAATCTTGCTCCTAATCCGCACGCTGGAGGGGGACGAGATTAAGATTAGGATTAGGAGTAAGATTAAGAGGGGAACCCAAAAAAGTGGAATGCGCCCATTACAAGGAACATTGTCATTTAGGATTGGCGGTTTGGTGTTCCTGCTCTTAGTTTTAACAGGATTATATGAATCCCGCGCCAGCAGAGAAAAAGCTCAACGAAGCCCGCCAGTATTTGCAGCAATGCAATTTTGCCCAGGCGGTGCCGGCTTATGAGAAGCTGATGCAACAGTTCCCCCACAAGGCCGGGATTTGGTTCGAATATGGGTGCGCGGCGGGCGGAGCAGGCTCGCACGATCTGGTCGAACGCGCCTGGCGCAAGGCGCTCGAACTGGAACCGAACAACAGCGGACTTCTGCTCCAAATGGGCCATCGCTACCAAGCCCTGCGCCTGCCGGAGAAGGCCAGGGCCTCGTTTGAGCGGGCGGCGGCGCTGGACCCGCGAGGCATCAATCCACGCATGGCGCTGGCCATCTTGCTCGAACAAAATCACCGGTTTGCCGAGGCGCGCGAGGCGGTCGCTTCCTGCCTGGCGATTGATCCGCGAGACGATCAAGCGCGGTATTTTGCGGCCTTGCTGGATCGGCGCGAGAACAGAATCGAGGAAGCGGAGCGCGGGCTGCGCGATTTGATCGCGTCGGGGCCGAGGCATCCCTATGTCGTGTATGCCAGCCGCTATGAATTGGCGGAGGTGCTCAACCGCACGGAGCGTTTTGAGGAAGCGATGGAGACGCTGGCCGAGGCCAAAAGGCTGGTGCGCGCCTTGGGGGACGTGGACGCCATGCTCAAGGAATATGACGAGGAGGCGGCGAGATACCGAGCTTCCACCAGAGCCTTTCCGGCCAACATTCTACGCGCCTGGGCCAGGGAGTTCCCGGAAAAGAAGCGCGAAGCAATCCCAAGGCTGGCGTTCCTGGGCGGCCATCCCCGCAGCGGGACGACGCTGTTGGAGCAGATTCTGGGCGCTCATCCCGGCGTGGGGGCGCTGGATGAACCGGGCGCCTTTACGATGATTGCCGCGGGCATGTTCAACGCCTCGCCGCAACTTTCTCCCGCGCGGCTGAACATCATCCGGCGACATTACGTCGAGGCCGTTCAGAAGGAGCTTGGAGGCAATGCCGAAGGGAAGCTGATCCTGGACAAAAACCCATCGCCCACGCTCAAGCTGAGGATATGGTTGCGGCTCTTCCCTGAATTGCGGGTGATTATTGCCCTGCGCGATCCGAGAGACGTGGTTATCAGTTGCTATTTCCAGAACATCCCGCTGAATCCGTTCAACGCGAATTTCCTAACTTTGGAGCGCACCGCCATCCACTACGCCAATCTGATGGATGTCTGGCTGGCCGTGCGGCAATGGGAGGGCTTCGCCTGGATCGAGACGCGCTACGAGGATATCGTCGCGGATCTGGCCAAGGAAGGGCGCCGGGTAACGGAGTTTCTTGGGTTGTCCTGGCATGAGGAGCAGGCACGATTCCACGAGAAGAGCGGGAAGAAGCAGATGTATTCGCCCACGTATCACGACGCCAGCCAGCCGGTCTATGCGCGCTCCGTCTCCCGCTGGCGGGCCTACGAGAAGTATCTGGCGCCATGCCAGCCCATTTTGGAGCCGTACTGCCGGGCGCTGGGATATGGTTGAGACGGGTTCCGTAATCTTGATCTTAATCCTAATCCTAATCTTAATCGAGTTTCATAATCCCAATCCAAATGAATCGCATCTTCGATCATGAAAAACTGGAGGTTTATCAAGAGTCTGTGGCCTTCGTTGCCTGGCTTGAACCCCTGATGCAAAATCTTCCGAAATCGTTGACCGTGCGCGATCAATTGGATCGGGCCAGCACGTCCATCGTATTGAACATTGCGGAAGGAAATGGAAGGTTCACAGGCCCTGATCGCTGCCGTTTTTTTGACATGGCGCGCGGCTCCGCTTTGGAGAGCGCTGCCGCTCTGGATGTTCTGGCCGCCCAAGGGCGATGCGAGCGGCTGGAGGTCGCCCCTGGGAAAGACCGGCTGCACGGCATTGTTTCGATGCTGGTAGGCTTAATCAAAGCCAATTCGGATTATCGGTTGCATGAGGGGGATTAAGATTAGGATTATGATTAAGATTATGATTAAGATTATGATTAAGATTATGATTAAGATTATGATTATGAAACCCACTTAAGCCGCGAAACTTCAATCTTTTGCTGGTGTTCTATTGAAATGCGGATATACTTATGATTGTGAGAGCCAAAATGTCATGGGCCTGTGTGCTGGGGTTCGCCGGGATGGCGGGCCTGACCGGTGCCCTGCCTGCGGTGGAGAATCCCTCGCCGGACGCCAATCCTTACACGGTCATTACTGTCCGAAATGTCTTTCACCTTACCGATCCGCCTCCGCCGCCCCCTCCGTCGGACGCCAACAAACTTGCGGATTTGCCGAAAGTGATGCTGACCGGGTTTGTCGGCAAGGGCAATTCCATGAAAGTGCTGTTGGCCATTCCACCCCCCAAGGACAGCAAGGAAACGATCTATTACACGAGCCTGCTGCCGGGGCAGAAGGACCATGATGTGGAGTTGGTGGCTATTCATCTCGACAAGGAGGCGGTGGACATCATGAATTCGGGCACTTCCCAAACCCTGACGGTCAAGAGCAACAGTTACTTGTCATCGGCCAGCGCGCCCGCGCCTGGCAAGGGCGGCCCGCCAGGGATGCCCGCGGGGATCGGTCTGCGCCGCCAGCCGCCCGGCTTTCCTCAACCGGGCATGCCGCCACCGGGCGCGCCTTCGGCTGCGACAACGCCCAGTGGAGGAGGTTCGGCTGTTATTGCCGGCGGCGGATCGGGTTCGGGCATTGTTGCTGGTGGCGGGGGAGGGTCCGGTTCTTCATCCAGCGGAGCTTATGTTTCCGGAGGCGCTGGTTACTCTTCGAGCGGCACGACGGCGGCCGCCAACAACAATGCGGGAAGTCAAATTGCCAACACGCTTTTCAATCCAACGACCGGCCATTATCAGATGCCAACTACGACCACTCCCGCAATTCCCCCTGAAGCCCAGTCTGCGGCGATGGTTATACAAAAGGCACAGGCCACCGCAAAGGGAATGAACTTCCCGCCCCTACCCCCGGCGGTGCAAGCGGAAGTGGACGCGGCGGAAGGCGCTAGCTCTCAATGACGGCCTCCGCGCGAGTCAACTTCTGATAACCTGTTTATGGCCGAGCCGGAACCGGCACCGTGTTTCCAGCCGGTGGCGAGGAATGGGCCGTGTCGGAGTTCACACCGCAGAACCAATTCGCCAGCAAGACCAACTCCACCGAGCTAAACCCCAAGGGTGACCTGCGCTCAAGGCATAATTCAATTGGCGCCACGCGCGTGATTTCGGTCGTGGTGTTGCCCGCCAAGCTTGTCAGCCCGCCTAACCACTGATCCCCGACAAACATCGCATTCTTCCCATCGGTGTTCTGCCCGATCAAATGCTTGAATAGCATTCTCTTGAGAATCAGCCACTCCCCCAATCTGCGGCCGGTTAATTCCCAATCATAATAGACCAAGTTGGTGCGCCCTTCAATTTGGGCCAGCAATGAATCTGGGGCATGATTGCCGTTGGACGGCTTGGGAAAAGCTGAGGCGAAAAGGAACTGACCGTCATTCGTTTGCACAGCTTCCAAGGTGGGCACAAACAATCGCATGTTTTGCCATGCCAGCTTGCCTGCCTCGGTGTGCCAGACCAGTTCCGTGCCGTTGAATCGGTTCAGTTCAGGGTTCAATGCTGCGGGCGCTTCGGTGGCGAGTCTTTGCAAGGCGTTGCTGGCGTTGGCCACCGGCCACGCCAGATAGTCCAGAAACGGCATCTGGTCCAAGGCCCAAAAAAAGAACTGATTGGTCAACGGATCGCTGGCAAGATGGGCAAACGACTGATCCACATTTAATAAGGCCGCCACATCCTGTCCGGCCGTGAAACTTATGATCTGGCCTCGCATCAGATTCTTGGGGATTTGCCAAGGGGCAGCTTTCCAAGGTATGGCTTCTGCTTCGAGCACGCGGGCGCTGATTGCCAGATCGTCCTCGTTGGTTGTCACGGTGAGACTGATGTGCGCCGGTTGCAAAAGGCGGAACCAGCCACCCAAGCGGGTTGAGGCAATATCCGCTTCCAGCCAATTGCGTTGCAGAGCCGGCATGGGCCGTCCCTGCGCTTTAATCTGGGACAGATATTGAGTTTGCAGACTTGAAAAGTCGTCGCCGCAGCCAACCAGCAGCCAATCTTGGGCAGGGATTATCCATAAAGAGTTGGCGCGGGTTGTATTCCAACGTCGTCCGCTGATTTCCTGGCTGGTGAACTTTTCGCCGGCACGACCGAGGACTTTGGCAAAGTTATCCTGCCATAGTTGCGTTCGTTGCGCCTCCAAGTGAACCGCCAGGATAAAACCCGGCCCGCTGGCGCCAGCGTCGCCAAAGCTGCCTAAGGATTCCCTTTCCACAACATCACTCAACAGCGGTTTGATCAACGAGGCGGACGAAGGGTTGTTTGTCAGTTGCAACCGATTGGTCAGCATATTGGAGAATCTGGCCAGTGCAATGTTTTCCAAATTCGCGGTCGCTGGCAAAGCGAAAACCTTGTGGAGGGTGGCGAGATGGGTGTCAGCCGCCAATTGCGAACCGCCGGCGCAATGATATTGGACGGCCACCTCGGCCAATCCAGTGCTCCCGCTGAGGATTGCCACGATGGCAAACAAACAGAAACGAATTCGATGACAAAGATTCATGCCGAAACGAGGAAACATAACCACGGATCGCACGGATTACACGGATAAGAATCTACGGATTTCCCATCCGTGAAATCCGTGGAATCCGTGGTAAGATTCGTTCCGGCTCCTCCAAAGGCAATGGGCGGGGGAGATTCAGGATCCAGTTTTCGTAAATCGCATCCACTGTTGTGACCATGCCGTTGAATAGTAGCGTGGATAGTTAAGGTTGGCAAGAACCAAGACAAAAAAAGAGCCACCCTTACGGGTGGCTCATTGATGAAAACCAAACAGCGATTATTCGCTTAATGTTTGCGGCGCAGGCGCATCAGGAAGGCTGAAGCTCCAATGACGCCAAGAGCAATCGTGCTCGGCTCGGGAACAGTCGTAGCCAAACTGAAGGATGTGATGCCGGAAGGCAAAGAAGGAGGCAAAACAGTGCCATAACCAATTGTCTCACTTGCGGTAGGGGAAATACCCCAAACACCAGAAACACCGGAAGCCTCTGCGGCAGCCAAGGTCGAGTAGGTACTACTCCATGCCGCAATAGCCAACGTGACCGCTGTGGTTGACGAAGTTACACCAGGAATGGTGGGATTTGCTGTCCCGGCGTTCCAGTAACCTCCTCCGCTACCACTAAACCATGCACTATACTCACTGCCGCTGACTTCCGACAACTGTGAGAGGGTAAGGCCAGAGCCAACTCCGGCCAGTAGCTCGATATTGTAACCAGTGGAAAGAGGAGCACCAGTGTACGTCGTGCTGCCAGCCACAGGAAGGTCATTAACGGTAGCACCTTGCTGTTCGAACCCAGTATATCCCCCGTAGGTGACAGACACTGTGGAAGCCGCAACAGATGAGGCTTGGAATATCTCAATAGAGAATGGACTGCCAGTATAGTCGTTCATTGCTACCTGGCCTTGCGCGAAAGCAGTCACTGATCCTGCGAGCAGTGCCACGGCTGTGATTGTTTTTTTCATTTTATTTTATTCGTTTTGAGTTTATGTTTAATGTTGAGTCGTTAATTCAGTCTTGATTTACTGCACACTATAGTTTTCCACCCAATTGTTCGTAGTTGAAAATGGATTGTAGAAGAAAAAGCCCGAATAAACATTGGCAAGTGTCGGATCAGTAACAGTAGTGCCCAACACCCATCCACTGGCACTGTACTGATACGTCGAATACCCAACGCCAGCAGCGTATGTGTAGATTTCGTCAGCAGTGACAGACCTTCCACTTCCAGTAACTTGACCATTGGTAAACAGTGAAATCGAGTTAGTTAGGATGTCACCACTTACCGGCACCACGGAACCAACCAAGCTGTAACCAGGCGCCAGTGCGTTTGTTATCGATCCGGTCGGAACCGTGCCAACAAAAGTGGCATACATGTTGGTGGCAGTGGGGTTATAGAAGAATACGGCCTGACCGGGATTGATAGTGTTGGTGCCACCGTTTAGCCAGCCACTGGGCGTATTCTGATAGTCTGCCTGATCGGTTACATACTGGCCATTAACGTAGGAGTAAACCAACGCATATTGCCCCGAACGACCACTTCCCGACTGGTACTGAGCGTTCGTGTTGTTCAGCAACGTCTTGATCGTGTTATCAGGCGAGGCAATCAACGGGGCGGAGATGATGTTGTAACCAGGCAGCAACGTGACGTTGATGTAGCCGACTGCGTTGAGGGAGTACACATTGGTCTGTGCGATCACCGATACGCTGCCGAGCGCGCCCAAGAGGGCCGATAGGAGCATTGTTTTTGTTCTCATAATTTTAACTTTTTTAACTTTTTTTACGTTTTGTTTCCGTGTGCGGGACAGTTTTCTCGCGCTGCAAAAGGGTGTGTCAACCTGCTTTGGCAGCTTGTTCCGAGAACTTTTTCCTGCATCATTCTTATGTTTTTAACCGAGTTGAGGGTTTTCGTCAACGACTTTTTTCACTTTTTTTCACTTATTTTCGCGTTGGCGGACTTTTGGGAAAGTAAAAAGGAAGAAGGAAGAAGGAAGAAATATACGTAAGTTGTTGTCTATGTGAGCTTTGTGCTCATTTATGGCTGTTGAAGGCTCAAGGGATTGCCGCAAAAGAACGCAAAGAACGCAAAAAGGAGAAGGGCTGAGACGCCCGGAACTTAAACAGGAGGGCGCGGAGAGCACGGAGAAGGAGGAAAAACCTTTCTCTGTTTACTCTGCGACCTCCTGTTCATGCACAAACTGCCCGGAAAACGATGGGAATTGCCGCGAGAAAACGCAGAAAACGCAAAAAGGACAGAAATCAGCTTGACTATGGTCTGGATTTGGTCTAATTTTGAGTCGAAATGAAAACTTGCAGTTTGAGCGAAGCGAAGAGTTCTCTTGGCAAATTGGCTGACGATGCCCTTCAAGGACATCCGACGGTCATTTCCCGAGGCGGGAAATTGCTTATTTTGAGGGCTTACGAACCGCCGGATCCTGATGAATTTGACGGCCTGATTGACGAAGGCATCAAAAGTGAGCATTTCCCGCTGGCCGATTCAGTTTGGGAGGGGATTCGCCAACGAGGCACGGAATTGGCTCAGAATAAGATGAAGGGTGGATGAAAGCCAGGATCAGCGCCCGGGCGCAGAGCGATCTTGATCGCATTTTCGCCTGGATATATGTTCGGCAAGGCCCGACGGCGGCGGACCAGTTTCTTCAATTGGCGAAGGAAGCCACGGCGTTTCTTGTCCAACATCCGCTGGCTGGTCCGCATCCCTCGTGGGCTACCCGGCACAAAGCTTTGCGGTTTTGGGTCATCAGCCGAACAAAGTTTCTGATTTTCTATCTGGTTGATGAAGAAGGGGTTGGCATTGAGAGGATTTTGGATGGGCGGAGGGGGGAAGAAGGAAGAAGGATGAAGGAAGAAGGATGAAAAAACACATAAGTTCTTGTCTATGTGGTCTTTGTGTTCCTTTGTGGCTAATTGCACGTTATTGCGTTACAAGAACTTTCAAGGAATCGGCGGCGGGATGGGAGGCCAGGGCTACGGCTTCCGGGGTCTGGCTCAAGGGGAAGGTGTGCGTTATTAAGGGGCGGATGTCCAGACGGCGGGTGAAAACCAGGCGGGCAACCTCGTCTTGCAGGATGAAATCGGAGGAGTAACTGCCGATTAAGTCCTTCTCTTCCAGGCAGATGCGGGAGAAATCGAGATGGGAAGGAGGGAGGCTCCGCGGGAGCGTCGCCCTACCGAGCGTCTCCCTGCCGGGAGTGGTGTGGGCGAAGAGGAGGATTTGCGCGGAACCACGCACTAATTCCATCGCCTGAAGCACGGCGGCGTCGGAGGGGACGGCGATGACGGCGGCGTCTAATATTGGACAGGCGGAGCGGATTTCGTCCATCAAGGAGGCATTTCCGGCGTTGAAGGCATGGGTGGCACCCCATTTTAGGGCTAATTTGAGGCGGGTTTCCATGAGGTCGGTGGCCACGACTTTGACGCCGCGCAGGCTGAGGATTTTGGTGAACATGAGGCCAATGGGGCCTTGGCCGGCCACCAAAACGCTGTCCCCGCGCAATAAGGAGAGGCGTTTGACGGCTTTTAAGACTGTATTGACCGGTTCGAGCATGGCGCCCTCGGCAAAGGTGTTGCGGGCGGGGATTTTCACGACGCCAGGCAGAACAAAGGGCATGACGCGCACGTATTCGGCATAACCGCCGCCAGCCGGCTCAAAACCGGCGGTGATGCCGGTGCGTTTGTAGCCGGCGCATTGGGCAAAGGCTTTGTGGCGGCAAAAATGGCACTTGAGACAGGGCACGTGGTGGTGCAGGGCAACCCGGTCGCCGACGCGAAAACCGCGCGTGCGCGCGCCAACTTTAACGATAACGCCGGCGGTTTCGTGGCCGAAAACACGCGGGGGCGGGACGGTGCCGTAATGGATTTTCTTGATGTCGGTGGGGCAGACGCCGCAGGCGGCGACTTTGACCAGCAGCTCACCGGATTGGATTTGCGGGACGGGAATGGTTTCGAGACGAAGGTCGTCGGGGCCGTGATAGACGACGGCCTGCATGGAGTCGGGGATGGGAAGTGGCGAGTGGCGAGTGGCGAGTGGCGAGTGCGGAGTGTTGGCAGAGTTCACAAGGCTTGAAAATGGGCGGCCTTGCGGCGTAGAGCAAGGAGTTTGTGGACTTGGGGGCGGGGCTGGCGTAACGTCGGCGGGGTGAAGCTGGCAGGAATGATTCGACTTATCGGATTGATGGCGCTGTGGTGCGCCGGTCGTTTGATGGCCGACGGGGTGGATGACCTGGTGCAAAATGAGATGCGGCGGCATCCGATACCGGGACTGGCCCTGGAAATCATCAAGAATGGCAAACCGGCCAGGATCGCCGGTTACGGCGTGGCCAACCTGGAATGGCACACGGCTGTCGCGCCGGAAACGGTGTTTGAAATCGGGTCGGTGACCAAACAATTCACGGCGGCGGGCATTCTGCTGCTGGCTCAGGAGGGAAAATTGTCGGTGGACGACAAGATTTCCCGGCATCTCAAGGAGACGCCGCCAAGCTGGGCCAATATCACCTTGCGGCACTTGTTGACGCATACGTCGGGCCTGAGGAATTACACCGGGCTGGATGGGTTTGAATTGACGCGGCATCTGACGCAGGCGCAGTTCGTCCGCAGGATAGGAAGCGAACCGCTGGATTTTGCGCCGGGGGAGAAATGGTCTTACAGCAACACGGGTTTCAACTTGCTGGGATATGTCATCGAGAACGTCAGCGGGCGGGGCTACTGGCAGTTCATGCAGGAGCGCATTTTCGGCCCGTTGGGCATGAGCAGCACGACCAATCGAGATCCGCGCCGTGTCATCCCCCTGCGCGCCAGCGGATATGAGACGGATCGGGCCGGCCATTACGTCAACCGCGATTACGATCTGACCGATATTTTCTCGGCGGGGGCGGTGGTTTCGACGGTGCTGGACATGGCCAAGTGGAACAGGGCGCTGGACCAACACACGTTGCTCACCGCCGCCACGGAGCAGGAGATGTGGACGCCCGTGCGGCTCAACAACGGCACAGCGCACGCTTACGGTTTCGGCTGGTTTTTGGACCCGTTGCAAGGCAGGCCGAACATCGGGCACAGCGGTTCGACCTCCGGTTTTTCGGCCAGCATCCAGCGGTTTCCCCAAGACGGGCTGGCGGTCATCGTGCTGACCAACTCGGATGAAATGGGCGTGGCGACCAAGGTGGCCAAGGAGATTGCGCTGCTTTATTTGGGCAAATAGCCGGCAGTGGCCGCAAAAGTGCGCAAAAGGCGCGTAAGAACCCTCACCCGGCCTACGGCCACCCTCTCCCGCCAAGCGGGAGAGGGCAGGGTGAGGGCATCTCTTTTCTTTGTGTTCTCTTGTGGCAATTAACCTTCGCTGAGTTAAGGATAATTCTTTCCGTTCCGCCCGGCGTGCGCCATAATGGGCGAACATGAAACGATTGTTCCCGGTTCTCGTTGCGGTGTGCCAATTGGCGTCGTTGGGCGCCCGCGCGGCGGCGCCCGTCATCCTTTCCGAGCCGCAAAGCGTCACTGTCAACAACGCTTCCGCCGCCGCTTTTACCGTCGTCGCCACCAATGGGGCTTCCTATCAATGGTATTTCCAGGGCGTGACCAACCTGCCCGGGGCGACCAACGCCACGTTGAGCCTGGATGATGTGAGCAGCAACCAGGCGGGCAGTTACACCGTGGTGGTGACCTCTTCCAACAACATTTCCACCAACAGCACCCCGGCGGTGTTGACCATTGTGCCCGGCACGGTCATCCAGTGGACCATTTCCACTTACCCGGACGGCAGCAGCAATAATTTTTTGGTGCAGCTTTTCGACCATGACAAGCCGGCCACGGTGGCAAATTTCATTCATTACATCACCTCCGGCGGGTACTCGAATATGTTCTTTGACCGGGACGTGACCAACTTTGTGCTGCAAGGGGGCGATTATTTCACGGAGGATCGAACGACCAATGGTATAAATGAGAGGGCCATTTCCCCCGGGACCAATTTTCCAAATCAACTCGATAACGAATTTGGCGTGGGGCCGTTGATTCATAATCGGTTCGGCACGCTGGCCATGGCCTTGCAGTCCGGCAAGACCAACTCCGCCACCAGCGCGTTCTTTTTCAATCTGGCGGACAACTCCACCAATCTTGACAGCCAGGATTTCACGGTTTTTGGGCGCATCCTGTATGGCACCAACACCGGCAGCAACGTGTTGCAGTATTTCAACACCCTAAGCACCGGCTATGGGATTTGCACTAACTTTTCGCAAGTGCCAACTCTCCCGGTCAATTACGACGGCACCAACGATCCGAAGGACGCGAATTTTTTCTATTGCGATTTTGCGTTTCAAACCACGCCGCCGGTGATTACCAATCCGCCGACGGTTTCCATCACGTTTCCGGCGCCCAGCGCCGCCTTCACCAACAGCGGCGATTTGACCGCCACCGGAACGGCGTCGGGCAACCTGGGTGGATTGGCCGATGTGTATTGCGTGTTGACGACGCTGGCGGGCCTGGATGAAGGCGCCAGAGAGACCAACACGGCGATTGGAACCAGCGACTGGTCGCTGGACCTGGGAACCAACGGGCCGGGGGTTTACGAATTGACAGCCTATGCCCAGGACGGAGCGGCCAACACAAGCGCGCCGGCGACAGTGTATTTTACGAATCTGGCCACGCTGACGATCATCACCAACGCGGCGGGAACATTTAGCACCAACATACAATATCTGGCGCCCGGCCAGCAATACACAGTGACGGCGGAACCGGGAGCAGGAGAAACATTCGTTGATTGGCAGATACCGGGGGCGGTGTCGCTTAACCCGGCGCAAACCTTCACGGTGGAAACCAATTTTACAATCGAGGTGGCTTTTTCCTCCAGCAACCTGCCTCCCGGCCTAGCCATCACCAATCCCGCCGCCGGTTCCACGAATCAAACGATCAATGCCGGGTTGACTATCAGCGGGACCCTGCCTTCGGCAGTCACCATAAAGCAATTGACCGTCCAGCTTTTTTTCCAAACCAACGCGGTGACCGCCAAGCTGCCGGCGGTGATCGCCGGCACAAACTGGTCGCTGGCCCTGAGCAATCTGGCGGGCGGCCCTTACACGGTGGTGGTTGAGGCGGAAGATTCCCTGGACCAGGAGGGATTGGCCACGGAAAACTTCACGGCGCTGGTGCCGCCTGTCATCGTTGTGCCGCCGCAAAATGTTACCGCCAACACCGGTTCCTCCGCCGACTTCAGTGTCACGGCCAACCACGCCGCCAGCTATCAATGGGAATTGGCGGGCGGTGGCCCCATTGCTGGGGCGACCAACGCCACCCTGGCCTTGGACGATGTGAGCAGCAATTTGTCCGGCTCCGCCTACGCGGTGGTCGTCACCGCCCCGGATGGCGAGACCGTGACCAGCACGCCGCCGGCGGTGTTGACGGTGGTGCAAGGCACCATCATCCAGTGGACCATTTCCAAGTACCCGGACGGCAGCAGCAACACTTTTCAAGTGGAACTGTTCGATCACGACAAGCCGGCCACGGTGCAGAACTTCCTTCATTGCATCGTCTCCGGCGCGTATTCCAATATGTTCTTTGACCGGGACGTGACGAACTCGGTTCTGCAAGGGGGCGATTATGTCAGCTCTGATCGAACGACCAATGGTCTGAACATCAGCGCCATTTCCCCGGGAACCAATTTTCCGTCGCAAGTGGACAGCGAGTTTGGGGTGGGGCCGTTGATTCATAATACTTACGGCACGCTGGCCATGGCCCTGGCGTCGGGCGAGACGAACGAGGCCGCCAGCGCGTTCCTCTTCAATCTGGCAGACAATTCCGCCAGTCTTGACAGCCAGGATTTCACGGTCTTTGGGCGCATCCTGGGCGGGACCAATTCGGGCAGCAACGTGCTGCAATACTTCAACAGTCTGAGCGCGCCCAGCAACGGCCTTTACGACGATACCACCTACGGCCTTCCTACATTGCCCGTGAATTATGACGGGACCAACGCGCCGACGAACGCCAGTCTATTCTATTGCGATTTTGCCTTCCCAACTCCGCCGCTGCTGGAGACCAATGTGCCGGCCGTTTCGATAACCTATCCGGCGCCGGACGCGGTTTTCACCAACGCCACCAATTTGACCGTCGCGGGAACGGCGTCAGACCCTGTCGGATTGGCCGAGGTGTATTGCGTTTTGACCACGCTCGCGGGCGCCGGTGAGGGGGAGAGCCTGACCAACGCCGCGCTGGGCACAACCAACTGGTCGCTGGCTCTGTCAACCAATGGACCGGGCGTTTACCAGGTGACGGCTTACGCCCAGAACGGAGCGGGCTACCTCAGCCCGCCGGCGACGGAGTATTTCACCAACTTGGCGGAGTTGACCATCCTGACCAACGTCAACGGCCACGTGACGAGTAACCCGCCGTTGTATCTGCTGCCGGGACAGACCTACTCCGTCGCGGCGGCGCCAGGCGCAGGAGAGGTTTTCGAGGATTGGCAGGTTCAGGGGGTGGTATCCATTATGCCGGCGCAAACCTTCACGGTGGAAAGCAACCTCACGATTGAGGTGACGTATATCTCCAACAACCTGCCCGCCGGCCTGGCCATCACCAGTCCCGCCGCCAACGCCGTCGTGCCAACCACCAACGCCGGACTGACCGTCAGCGGAACTTTGCCATCCTTGACCAACATAACGCGAGTGACCGTCCAGCTTTTCTCCCAATCCAACGCGGTGACAACCGCGGTGTCAGCGGTCATCGCCGGCACAAACTGGTCGCTGGCCCTGAGCCATCTGGTGGGCGGGCCTTACACGATAGTCGTGATGGCCGAAGATTCCACGGGCCAGGAGGGAATGGTGACGGAAAGCTTCACGGCGTCGGTGCCGCCCATAATCGTCTCGCAACCTCAGAGCGCCACCGTCAATACCGGTTCCTCGGCTGATTTTAAGGTCACGGCCAGCAACACCGTGAGCTACCAATGGCAGTTGGAGGGCACAGGCCCCATTGAGGGGGCGACCAACGCCACCTTGGCCTTGGACAATGTCAGCAGCAACCTGTCCGGCTCCTCTTATGCCGTCGTCGTCACAGCCCCGGATGGCGAGACGGTGACCAGCGCGCCGCCGGCGGTGTTGACGGTGGTGCCAGGAACGATCATCCAGTGGACTATCTCCAAGTACCCGGACGGCAGCAGCAATAGTTTTTTGGTGGAGCTTTTCGATCACGACAAGCCGGCCACGGTGCAGAATTTCATCCATTATATTGCTTCCGGCGCGTACTCCAACACGTTCTTTGACACGGACCAGACCAATTATGTCCTGCAAGGGGGCGATCTTGTCACGGCGGATCGAACGACCAATTACCTGACCATCGAGAATGTTCCCAAAGGGACCAACATTTTCCCATCGCAAGTGGATAGCGAATTTGGGGTGGGGCCGCTGATTCACAATACATACGGCACGCTGGCCACGGCTCTGGTTGCGGGAAAAACGAACTCGGCCACCAGCGGTTTCTTCTTCAATCTGGAGGACAATTCCACCAATCTTGAAGGTTCAAGGGGCGGCTACACCGTCTTCGGGCGCATCCTGGGCGGGACCAATTCAGGCAGCAATGTTTTGCAGTACTTCAACACATTGAGCGCGCCCAATAATGGGATTTACACTAATTTTTCGCAATTTACAAATCTGCCCGTCAACTATGACGGCACCAACGAGCCGACGGACGCCAGTGTGTTCTATTGCGATTTTAAGTTTATATCCCCGACCAACCCGCCGGTGGATACCACGCCGCCGACGGTTTCGATTGCCTCCCCGGCGCCCAACGTGGTTTTCACCAATGCAAGCTCGTTGAAGGTTCAAGGAGCCGCGCTGGATAATGTCGGACTGGCCGAAGTGTTTTGCACTTTGACTTCGAGCACGGGAGCCTATAACGACCGGAGCCAGACCAACGCCGCGCTGGGCACAACCAATTGGTCGCTGAATATCTCCGTCGAACCGGGGGTGTACTTGCTGCAAGCCTTTGCCCAGGACGGAGCGGGCAACCTCAGCGCGCCGGCGACGCAGTACGTCACCAATCTGGCAATCCTGACGGTCGTCACCAATGCGGGCGGGCTACTGGCCACCAATGCGCCGCAATATATGGTGCCAGGGGAGCAGTATTCGGTGACGGCACCGGCGGTGTCGGGACAACAGTTTTACGGTTGGACCTCCAACGGGGCAACATCGCTTAACCCGGTGCTGACCTTCACCGCCAATGGCAACATTACCCTGACGGCGAACTATCTCCCGGCCAATGTGTTCACGGGCCTGACCATCGCCAGCCCCGTCTCCGGCGGCAAGGCCCTCTCCATCCAGTCCGCGCTGGCCGTCAGCGGCTCGATTGCGTCCACCAACGTCACGCAATTGACCTGCCAGATCTTCGCGAACTCCAATTCCGTTTCCGCCGCGCTGCCCGCGACCATTGCCGGCACAAACTGGTCGCTCACGGTGACCAGCAATTATGCCAACGGCTCCTACATGGCGGTGGCTTTGGCGGGCAATGCGGCCGGCCAGCTTTCGTCCGCTTCGGCCAGCTTCACGCTGCTGAACGTGGAGATGCTGACGCTCAAAACCAACGGCGGAGGAACTATCGCCGCCAGCACCAATATCGTCCGCACCAATTCCCTGCCCTACCTTGTGCCCGGCTCCTACACCTTCAAGGCGGCCCCCGACAAAGGGTATGTTTTTTATAGTTGGAACAATGGGGCCGCCACAACACTCAATCCCACCAACACAATCCATCTCGTGTCCAATCTCACCCTGACGGCGACGTTCGTCCCCGAGGACACTTCCTTGACGGGTCTTTCTTTCACCTATCCTCCAGCCAATGCCATGCTGACCAACGGCGCCTTCAGCGTGGAGGGAACGCTGCCCACATCGCTGACCATGACCCAGTTGACCTGCCAGTTGTTCCTCCAGTCCAACGGGTTGACCGCGTCGCCTCAAGCCGTCACCATCGTTCCCACCGCCACAAAATTTACTTTGCCCGTCACCAATCTCACGGCCGGTTCCAATCTGCCGGCAGGTCCTTATAAGATTTTGGCGGTGGGGTATGACAAGAAGGGCAATACCAGATTGGTTTCGGAAACTTTTAATCTGCTGGCCAGGCTGATGGTCAACGTCAAGGGCAAAGGCGCCGTGACCGCCGGCCTGAACGGCAAATACCTCGAGGCTTACAAGAGCTACAATATCACCGCCTCACCCGCGGCGAGGCAGGCCTTTGCGTTCTGGACCGGCCCGGTGGCAAACACCAACAGCGCCAAAACCACTTTTACGTTGTCCAGCAATACGGTGTTGACAGCCAACTTCGGGCCTAATCCTTTTCCGTCTGTGGCGGGCGCCTACACCGGGTTGTTTCTTAATCCGTCCAACGTGTCTCCCACCAATGCCGGCTTTGTCAAGGTCACCGTCGGTTCAACGGGCGTCTTTACCGGCGACCTGATGTTTCCCTCGGTCACCTATCCGATTTACTACCAGTTTCCTTACAATGGCCAAGTCTTCTTGGAAGCCTCCAACGCCTTTGATTCAAACTTTCTTGCCTTCGCTCTGAGCCTCGACTTGACCAATGGCCCCGATACCATCACCGGCTATGTCGCTGACGTGACCGCCGCCGGGACCGCCATCTGGGTGGACGACCTGGTGCTCTATCGGGCCGCGACCAAGCTTTCCGGCAGCAACGAGCCTGCGGCTGGAAAATATGTCCTTCTGGCGCAACCGGCAAACGCCAGCAACGGCCCCGCCGCCTCCGGGTATGCGGCGGTCTCCCTCGCCGCGGGTGGCGCCATAACTCTGAGCGGCGCGCTGCCCGACAATACCGCCATCTCCCAGTCCGCCAAAATGTCCAAAGACGGCATCTGGCCCGTTTATATTGTGCCGTCAAGCTACAAGGGCAAAGGAATGGTTATCGGCTGGCAAACCAACGATCTCTCCTCGTCCACGGGTGCCTGCGAAGGACAACTGTTCTGGTACAAGCCGGGCGCGGGCGTTGTCTCCAACCTGACCACCACCGGCGGGGCCTTTGCCGCTCCACTGGCGGACACGCAATATCAAATGCTGCTGGCCGGAGGAGCCGCCTATTCGCTGACGGTTGGCAAAACGCGGCAGTTTGTCGCCCAGTCAAACATTGTGGCAATCTCCCTCCAGTCCTCCGGCGTTTTGTCGGGTTACATTGACCTCAGCGGGGGCAAGTTTCCGTTCAAAGGCGCTTTTATCAGCCCCTCCGGCGGCGGGGCTGGTTTTATCATTGACACGGACGGCCAGAAGGAAGGGTTTCAATTGATATTGGATGAGAACAAGTGAACTTTTTCTTATTTTGAATGCGCGCGTCCGACTTTGATTACCCGCTGCCGCCAGAATTGATCGCCCAAACCCCGGCGCCCCGGCGCGATCAATCGCGGCTGCTGGTCCTGGACCGCGCCAGGGAACAAATCATGCACCGGCTTTTTTGCGATTTGCCGGAGTACTTTTCCCCCGACGATGTTCTGGTGCTGAACGATTCGCGGGTCATTCCGGCGCGGTTGCGGGCGCGCCACAGCCGGACGCACGGGCATTTCGAGGTGCTGCTGCTGGAGGAAAACGCGCCCAACGATTGGTGGGCCATGATGCGTCCCGGCAAACGGGCCGCCCCGGGCACAAACATTGTTATCCTGGACAAGGATAAAAATCCGTCCGCCTTCACCGCCACCGTGCGGGAAATCAACGCCGAGGGCCATCGCCGCCTGGCATTCTCCGGGCCGCGCGACCTCAAGATGGAATTGGACGCGCTGGGAGAAACGCCGCTGCCGCCTTACATCGAACGCGCCGGCGAGCAACCGGCGGATCGCGAACGGTATCAAACCGTTTATGCGCGGGTGCCCGGCTCCGTGGCCGCGCCAACGGCCGGCCTGCACTTCACGCAGGAGTTGCTGGAGAAAATCCGCGCGCGCGGGACGCGGGTCTCCTTTGTCACCTTGCACGTCGGGGCCGGGACCTTCGCGCCCGTCAAGGCGGAACGGTTGGAAGACCACGTCATGCACGAGGAACGGTTCTCCCTCAGCGCGGAAACAGCGGAGATTCTGCGCGAGGCAAAAAAAGTGGGCCGCCGCATCGTGGCGGCGGGCACGACCTCGTTGCGGGTGCTGGAAAGCGCCACCCAAGCGGGCGAAGGCCGGACCCGCCTCTTCATCCATCCGCCCTATGAGTTCAAAACCGTGGATGCCCTGCTGACGAACTTTCACCTGCCCCGCTCGACGTTGCTGATGCTCGTGTCCGCCTTCGCCGCGCCCGGGGCAACGCGCGGGCGCGACCTGATTCTGCGGGCCTACGAGGAAGCCGTGGCGCGGCGCTACCGTTTTTTCAGCTACGGCGACGCCATGCTTTTACTCTGACTCATTCATGCCACCATGCCCCGGATGGCATTCTGATTTGCCGTGCCTTTAGCGCACAGCAAAGCCCAGGCGTTTGAGGTTGACGCCCTTCTCGAGATGGGGCAGTTTAATGCGGAATGCATGGCTAATTGAACCCGTGAGCGATTCAGACAAAGAATTAGGAGCAGGCGGACCACCGGGACCACCGCCTCAAGAGCCGTTGCCGGTGAAGTTTATTCACGAAAAAGGGCCGCAATATCGAACTTACCACGCTGACGCTGCATGGGCGGCGGTAAATGGGCAGGCAAATATTCAGCTTGAGTTTTATCTTGAGCACCCGCCCTTTCCGACGGTTGTTGTTCAGCCCGTGAACCCGGACGCCACATACACTGGTGAAATGAAAATTGAAGGACTTGAAGACAAGGAACATTTTGTTGTGATTCGTGATTTTCAAGTCGGCGTTGTCTTGTCCCTTCAATCTGCCATACAGCTTCAGACTGTGCTTGGGAAATTTATTGACATGGCCAAAGAGCAACAGCAATTTTTAAAGGATGCGAAGAAATGAGGGGTGTGACCGTCCACACTGGGGTTAGTGATTGGAGCGCCGAATCCAACATTTCGACGCAAACCCAGAATCAGCGCTCCCGCGCTATAATACTTGGTGCCAATATTCCCGGCCCACCGTTGGATCAGTTTTTGTTGGATTGGAACGCAAATTCTGTGCCGGAATTCTTCAGACAGCCGCAAGCACTCTTTTGCGCGAAGGATGAGGCTATTTCGCGGCTAAAGGCGCTTGTCGTTGAGTACGCCATCGACGGAACAATCAAAATCCATCCCGATGCAGTTGCGACGGCAAAATGCTTTCTGCGCGCTTTGCCTGATGGTGTATCTCTGCCGGAGTTTTCTATTGAACCGGATGGTTCCATTTCACTGGATTGGATAGAGTCCCGCAACTGTCTTTTTTCACTTAGCGTTGGCAAATTTGATCGTGTTGCCTACGCTTATTTGGATGGCGTAAACAAGGGCCATGCGGTCGAGAGTTTCGAGGGCCACCATATCCCACAGCGCATTTTGGATGGCATCAAATCAATCGTAAGTCATGGCAACGCTTTCTTCCGGGCTGCCTGAACGAGTTGCGGACGAGGAGACTCTTGCTCGGTTTCTCTGGTCAAGCAGCCAGTTCAATTCGATAATGGTAAAGCCGTCCGCCTTTTTGCCGGAACCCCAACACCGCGAGACTTCGGTTTTTCGTCACGGCGGCGAGCCGCGCGAGGAGCTTTGGGCAATTGCCAACAAGCATGTGCCACAGGGACGCTCTATCCACGGAGCCGCCTTGGTTAAGGCTGCGGATGTCAGGGAAGTGAATCTTGACGTGATTGCGGACGAACCACCCTTGAGGCACGCAGCCATAAGAAATTGGCCGTGGATCGAAGACGAACTTGATCGAAAGGCGAAAGAGAAAGAACTGGCGAATTTACTCGCAAGCAAGTCAGAACTGTTGAGGAAATGAGCACCATCAAATCACCATGAAAGGGTCAGTTTGAGGTATCAGGCGGGAGAGGGCGCCTCGGCCTGCCGCGCCATGAGCCACAACGCGTCGGATAAACGGTTTAAATAGACAATGATCTCCGCGTTTTGAAGCTGGCTGGCTTCCTGCAAGGCGCAGACACGGCGCTCGGCCCGGCGGCAGGCGGTGCGGGCGACATCCAGAGTGGCGGCGGCCAGATTGGCGCCGGGGGTGGCCCAGCCTTGGAAGGAAATCTTTTGCGACTCGATCTCGCGCACGATGAGGTCCAGTTTGGCCGTCAGTCCGCCCGTGACCACGGTGTAGCCGTCCTTGGCGTAGCGGGGCAAATCCTCGGCTTGCGTGGCCAGTTCGCCCATGACAATGACCAGGTCCTTTTGGATGCCTTCCAGGCGCGCCTTGCGGGCGGGGCTGGGCGCGGAGGCGCGGGCCAGGCCGAGGGCGGCGTTGAGTTCATCAACGGCCCCGTAGGCCTCCACGCGCGGGTGGCATTTGGAGACGCGGCGGTTGTACATCAGGCCGGTCGTGCCGCCGTCTCCCGTTTTTGTGGCAATGCTCATTCTAATCAATTGACTTTGCGCCGACGTTCGGTATTGTCGCGCAAAGGTACTATGAACTTCAAACTGTTTTTTAAAGCCCTGCTCATTGTCGCCGTGCTGGCCCTGCTGGTCATCCTGGGCCTGTATAACACGCAGACTGTCACCCTGACGATCCCCAAAAGTTGGGGGACCGTGCAACCCATGCCCGCCGCTCTGATGTATTACATCTTCTTCGGCGTCGGCTTTCTCGTTGGCGCCATCATGATGGCCGGCGGCGGAAAGAAAGGCAGCGGCGCGGCCAAGTCCAACAAGGTGCAGACCTGAGCGCGGCCCGTCTAGGGCGGGCTGGCGGCCCGTTTATAGGCAACGATGCCATCCACAATCGCGCGCGCCATGCGTTTGCGAAAGGCCGCGTCGTAAATGTTCTTTGCGTCCGCCGGGTTGCTCAGAAAACCGCCCTCAATGAGGATGGCCGGGATGCGCGCCAGGCGCAACACCTCGAAGCGCGCCCGTTTGAGGCCCAGGTCCTCCACCGGCAGGCTGCGGGTGATGCTCTTTTGCAGGTGGTAGGCCAGCAGCACGTTGTGATCGTCCTGCGCGTTGCCGGTTTCCGGCGGATGGGCGGACGATCCTCCGCCCTCGTCGCTGGAATTCATGCCCGGCGGCGCCAGGCAAAAAACCTCCACTCCGCGCAGGGCCTTCTCCGCCGCGTTGTAATGCAGGCTCACGAACAGGTCCGCGCCGCGGCGCGAGGCCAACTGCGGGCGGGCGGCCAATTCCACCGCTTCATCACTGGCGCGGGTCAGAACCACCTTGAATCCCTGCTCCTTCAACAGCCCCGCCGTTTCCTGCGCCAGGAGAAGCGTGTATTTCTTTTCGTAATTGCTCCCCTGGGCTTTGCCGGCGTCCTTGCCGCCGTGGCCCGGGTCCAGGCAAACCGTTTGCACGCGCGCGGCGGATTTGCGGGGTGATAGGACCGGCTCCAGGGTCCAGCGCGCATCCGCCAGCGAAATGAGCGGCGTCCCGTTCCGATTGACCACCGGCAGGCAGAGCCAGACGGACACGCCAGAGATTACGGCCCGGCGGGAATCAATGGAGAAATTGATCCGTGCCGCCGGACCCGACACCTCCACCTGGCCGTCTTGTTTATTCCATTTCATGGCGCAGCCGGCCGACGCGGCCCATTCGGCCAGGCGGACGTAGTCGTTGCCTAAAACCGACAACCGTTCCAAATTGCGCGACGCCGCCGGCGCGGAAACTGTCCATAGGACCATTGAAATTAGAGCGGCGGCCGTCCTCATGTTTCCCAGCAATTAGCACGGGCGCGCAGGCGGACACAAGCACGGAATGGGCGGCGGCGGGTCACGTCACGGTGGCGGGGACAACGGCCGTCCAAAATTCCGGGCCGAATTTCACTTTGAATTTTTCCAGCATGGCCTCGGCCGCGCCGCGCCCCGGCATCAGCGCGAAAGTGGCCGAACCGCTGCCGGACATGAGGGTGGCCGGGGCACCGTTTTCGCGGAAGAATTCCTGGTACAATTCCAGGAGCGGGTATTTGCGCAAGGCCGGGGCTTCCAGCGCGTTGTAGAACCCGGCCCCCGCCGCCTCCAGACTGGTTTGCAGCAACTCGATGAGCCGCCGGGCGCGTCCGGGCGTCCCGCGGACGGCGTCGGGGAAATGGGCCAATTGCCGGTAGGCCCACGGAGTGGAGATGCCAAAGCCGGGATGAACCAGCACAAAACAAGCGCCGCGCATGGCGGGGAAGGCCGCCAGGGGTTCAATGCGTTCGCCGCGGCCGGTGGCCAGCGCCGGGCCGCTTTGCAAAAAAAAAGGGATGTCCGACCCCAGGGTGGCCGCCAATTCCGCCAACCTGGCCTCCGGCAAAGGCTGGCCGAAAAGTTCGTTCAAGGCCAGGAGCGTAACCCCCGCGTTGCCGCTGCCCCCGCCCAGGCCGGCGGCCACGGGGATGTTCTTTTGCAGATGGATGCGAACCCCGTCGCCAGGGCCAAGGCCGGCGGCCCTGGCAAAAAGGCCGGCGGCCTGAACGACGAGATTCTTCGAGTTGACCGGCAGAAGGGGGTTGCTGCAACTCAATTTGATGCCGGCACCCGCGCGGTCAAAGGACAGCCGGTCGCACAAGGGCACCGGGTGCATGACCGTCTCCAGTTCGTGAAAGCCGTCAGCCCGCTTTCCCAGGATATTGAGCAGAAGGTTGACCTTGCAGCATGATGCTTTCTCCAGCATGAAACCAAGTGTCCGTCAATAACGGCGGACGCCGCCCCGGATCGGGTCAATTGTCGAAAACGTGGAACCGGCTGCCTGGAATAAGCGGCGCCACGTCTCCACCGGCAAAGCCAAGGCTGGTGTCGGGACTGGTGATGGCGTCGGACAGCCAGTTGGGTTTATAGCTGTCGGGATAGACCGGGTCGGCGGGATACAAAATGGGGCCGTAATTGCCATTCTTACTGTTGGGAACGGGGAAGGTCAGCACTTCATAAGCGCCGGCAAAAGTGCGCGCCACGCTCTTGTCAATACCGCGGATAATTCCGGTGGTGTAGGATTGATCCGGCGAGCCAAAAACGGCGGTCTGTTCAAAGGAGCGGTCAATCTCGCCGAAACGGCAGAACTCCGTCATGTTATTCATCCCGCGGCCCAATTTTTGTTCCGGGCCGGCGCACCCGGCAACCAGGCAGGACAGAACGACAACCGGCAATAACACAAAACTTTTCTTAAGCATATTCACACTCTTTCGGATACTTTATGCCTTGGGGAGGCATCTTGTCCAACTCTTTTTTTAATTTTGTCACGCGCCGCTTTAGAAGGCAATCACAAAAAAACGGCCATCATTGTCATCGCTCTTTTTTGAGTATTTTCTCAAAGATTTCCGGCGGCTCAATCTCGATTCGTCCAGCCTCGGCGTGTTCGGGCCGGGAACCAGACGCGGCGGCCGGGCGGGCGGACGGCGGCGCCACCGGCGGGCGGGGCGCGGCCGGAAGCGGGCCGGCGGTTTCCTCGTCGTCCGTTTCGGATTCGCGCATGGGGAGATGGAAGCCGGAACGTTTGTCGAGCCAGGAACGGTAGCGTTGGAACGTCCACATGCCATGCTCCGCGCCGGTTTCCACCGAGTTGACGATTTTGAAAAAGTCGCGGTTGCGGATGAAATTCTTGATCGGCAGCGTGGCCATGAGCACCTCGCATTCGGGCACGCATAGGTTCAAGCCGGGCCGGAATTGCAACCGCTGCGAGACGACGCCAATGAGACAATCGGCCAATTGCGCCGCCACGTTGTTCTGAATCTCCGCCGGGAAGGCGCCCACCACCCGTTGCAGCGCCTCGGCGCAATTGGAGGAATGAACGGTCGCCAAAACCAAATGCCCTGTCTCGGCCGCGCTGAGGGTCAGCCGCATGGTTTCCGGCTCGCGCATTTCCCCCACCATCAGCACGTCCGGGTCTTCCCGCAGGCTGTCCAGCAGGGCCTGCTCGAAGCTGGGCGTGTCCCGCCCCACTTCCCGCTGGCGGATGAACGCCCGGCGCGGACGAAACGTAAACTCAATCGGATTCTCAATGGTCACGATGTGCCGGGCGTCGCTCAAATTGATCGTCTGGATCAAGGCCGCCAGGGTGGTGGATTTCCCGCACCCCGTCGGGCCGCAGATCAGCACTAAACCGTGCGCGTGATGGACCAATTGCTTGAGGTCCGGATGCAGATTCAGCGCCTCCACCGTCGGCTGAAAGGCGGGCAGCAGCCGGATGGCAAAACCAACCCCGCGCGCCGTGTGCAGGACGTTGACCCGGCAGCGAAGGCCCTCGATCACTTTGGAAAGATCGAAGGAGCGGCGCTCCTGGAAATGAGGCCAGTCTTCAGGCCCGATGATCTCGCGCGCCCACTCCACGGTCAACGCGGGAGCCACCGGTTCGCCGACGGAGCGCAACTGGCCGCGCACGCGCAAAACCGGGGCCAGCCCCGGTTCGACATGCAGGTCGCTGGCGCCCTCGGTTTTGGCCATGCCTACAAGAGAGCGCAGGCTCATAATCGGCCCAACTCCTTGTGCCCCCACCTCAGCATCCGCTCCGTGGTTTCCCACCCCACGCAGCCGTCGGTGATGGACAGGCCGTAGCGGAGTTCCGCCGGGTTCCTGGGAAACGGCTGCGCCCCGTCTTCCAAATAGCTTTCCACCATGATCCCGATCAGCGAGCGCGTCCCTTGCGCGCGCTGCTGGATCACGCTGCGCCAGACATCTTCTTGACGCGCGGGCTGTTTGCCCGAATTGGCGTGGCTGCAATCCACCATCATCACGCGCGGCAAGCCCTGTTCCGCCAATTGCTCTTCCGCTTCCCGGATGCTGGCCGCGTCGTAATTGGTGCGCAGCCGGCCGCCCCGCAGGACGACGTGCCCCGCCGCGTTGCCCGCCGTGCGGATGATGCTCGTCACGCCCTCCTGGTCAATGCCCAGGAAACTGTGCGGATGCCGCGCCGCCCCCATCGCGTCAATGGCGATCTGCAAACTGCCGTCAGTGCCGTTTTTGAAACCGACCGGCATGGAAAGGCCGCTGGCCATTTCACGATGGGTTTGCGATTCCGTCGTGCGCGCGCCAATGGCCGCCCAACTGACCAACTCGGAGATATATTGCGGGATGATCTGGTCCAAAAACTCCGTGGCCGCCGGCAACCCCATCCCGGTGATGTCCAATAACAGGCGGCGGGCGATCTTAAGCACCGTTTCGATGTCGTGCGAATTATCCAGGCGGGGATCGTTGACAAGTCCCTTCCAGCCAAGGATGGTGCGGGGCTTCTCGAAATAGACTCGCATGACAATCTCCATGCGGTCGCCCAGCTCCCGGCGCAACGCGCTGAGTCTGCCCGCGTAATCCAGGGCGCCTTTGACATCGTGAATCGAGCACGGCCCCACCACGACCAGCAAGCGCGGGTCCTTCTGGTCCAGAATGTTGCGGATGGTCTGGCGGCCGCTAACGACCGTGGCATTGGCGGCCTCGGACACGGGCAGCGCCTCCTTCAAGGCGCGCGGCGTCAAGAGGCGGACAATCTGTTTAACATTTAAATCCTGTGTCGGCAGCATCAGATAATAAGTATAATCAGGATTAGCCCCAATGAAAGTGCGATTTTTGTCTCACACACTTGATGAACCCTATAAATAAAAAAAGTTTTCCCATGAGTCGGATTAGCCGGGATTGGGCCGGATCAGCCGCAAACCGGCCCGGCAACACGTAAAATCCACGCAAATTGAAAAAGTCACCGGCGCAAGGCAACCTCATCGCCGCCTTTCCCGTAAGAAAGCGCAAGGTGCAACTACCTGCATGTACCTGCATATTTCGGGGTTAAAACCGGCGGTTTTGCTTCAAATATGCGCCCAGTTCTGCGTTCAGCTTGCCGGCTCACCCAAATGGCAGGTTGGAAGCTGAATCGCACGTCCTTCCCGGGCACCCCCTGTACAGCCGTCACACCGTCACAAGTGTTTATAATCAACAACTTGCAGAAGTTCAACCCGTCACATGTGACGGCACAACCCGTCACAACGGCCAACCCAAACCAGAAGTCGCCAAGGATTGGGGCCTTTGATGGGGGCATTTCTCTGCGACCTCCGTGAACTCCTGTTCCACTCCCTCGTTCCGGCTCAACAATTCAAGCGTGGATATTCAAAAACGTCACTCTGGATTTTCTCGCGTTGGCCGCCCGCTTATATCAAGATTTCGATATGAATTCGTTCGTTGTCCGCCATATTAAAGCCATTGAAATGATCGGCGTATTGATGCGGGTTTTCAGTTTCAGCCTCGTCAGTTGGCTGGGACCCAGAAGCCCGTTCATGTTCGTTTGGATTTTCAACACCACCGATGCCGTCATGCTGACGTGGTGCGCCACCCTCAAGCGCGACAACGCCTACATGGTGCTGAATGGGTTTTGGATTCTGGTTGGCCTGGTCGGCATCTTGCGGGCAGGAAACATGCTCCACTAGTTTTGGCCTTGCCAGAAAGCTGGTGTGGATTAAGGTATTCTCGTGAACGTGGAAATACCTGAGTCGGTTGCGCAACTCCTGCCGCCTGATCCGCAGAGCCGGGCGCGCAGTGTTTTGGAGGGGCTTGTCATTGGCATTTACACGGCGGGCGTTTGAATTGCTCGGACTTAATCACTGGACGGGCGAAGCCTTTTTTCGGCAGCGCGGGGTGGTCCTGAATTACGATGCCGCGGAATTTAGACAGGACACAGGGGCTTAACCAACAGCGGAACCGGCCTTCTCTTCCTGATCATAGAGAGAAAAGATTTCAGCGGATGCATTGACCATCTGCTGGTACTTATCCAACCACGCTGCCAATTCCTTCACCTGCGCGGGCGAGAGGCGCTCAATGGCCGATTCAATTTCCACAACCGCAGTCATAGCGTTAAAATACTTCATTGGGTTATCCGGGGCAAGTTGCCTTTTTGGGCTTTTCCAGTCCTGGCGTTTCACAAAGGGTCAGAAAAAAGTCAGAAAGGGTCCTCGGAAGTTGGTATTCGTTCATTGGGTCATCTTCCTCGCATCCCAAAGCTGCAATGCAAACTTCCAGGCATACCCCGTTCCATCAGTCTACCCGTTGAGGGTCCAACCTTCCCGGTAGGTGTGGCGCAGGTATTGATTGGCTTCGGGGCAGTCGGTGATTTGGCCGGTAGCGCCGTCGTATTTGATTTTCCTCCCAGCGCGATAGGCCACCAGGCCAAGCAACATCATTTCGATCATGTCGCAGCCGTAGCCGAAGTCGCAGGAGGTCTTGAGGTTGCCCTTGCAGGCTTTGATCCATTCTTCCTGGAAAATGCCCATGGGCGGGATCAGCGCCGCTTTGGCGCGCGGCTTGTAGTAGGTCATGTCGGCCTCATTGCCCTGCGGGAAAAGCAGGCGGGACTGGAAATCGGCCACGAGGAAACCTTTGCTCCCCTCGAACATCACTCCGTGGTCAATCGCCTTGAGGTCAATGGCGCGATTGGGCGATTCCGGCATGGCGCCGCCTTGATACCACGAGACCGGAATCGAGGAGCGCCAGGCGTTGGCCGGGATTTCAAAATGCGTTTCCAGTTTGACGGGTGTCACGTCGGGATTGAAGGGATCGCCCTTGCCTTCGGCGGAGGTTGGGAGGCCGGCGTCAATGGCGTTCCAGGCCAGGTCCATCGTATGGCTGCCCATGTCGCCCACTTGGCCGCTGCCAAAGTCCCAATACATGTCCCATTTGAGGCAGCCGCCGAGAAAGTAGCCCGAATTGTAGGGATGAAAAGGCGAAGGGCCGAGCCATAAATCGTAATTGATGTAACTGGGCGGAGCGCCTTCGGAGGGCAGATAGCCGGACCGGCGCTCCTGGCGGTTGCCCCAGGCGCTGACCTCCTGCAATTTGCCAATGGCGCCGTCGCGGATCAATTCCCGCACGCGGTTGAAATTCCTGAATTGATGGCGTTGCGTGCCAACCTGGGTGGCGAGCTTGCCTTTATTCTTGAGCCAGGTGGCGCGAATGACACGGGCTTCCTCCACGCTGTTGACCAGGGGTTTTTCGCAATAGACGTGTTTGCCGCGGTTCATCGCCCAATTGGTGACAAAGGCGTGCGTGTGATCCAGCGTGCAGCAGACGATGGCGTCAATATCCTTTTGTTCAAGGCACTTGCGCCAGTCCGCGTACTGTTTGGCCTTGGGGAATTTCACGGCGGCGGAAGCCAGATGCTTCTCGTTGATGTCGCAGATGGCGACCACGTTCTCCTTGGCCATGATTTCGAAATGGTCTTGTGCGCGGTGTCCGGTGGCGATCAGGGCGATGTTCAACTTGTTGCCCGGCGCGTCCGCCCCGAAGAGTTTCATGCGCGGCAGGATGAGTCCCGCCGCTCCCATGAAGGCGGCGGATTTAAGGAACTGCCGGCGTTGGATGGGCCGAGGCAGGGAGGTCTTGGGGTTATTGGCCTCGGACGAGGCCGCGGGCCGCTGCGTTTCGCAAGTTTTCATTTCTGTATTTTGGTCTTTGGGATGAAATCGTCAAGCGCGGAACTTGTCACAAGAACGGGTTCTTGTCGGAGGCGTGCCCTTTGAGAATCACGGACGCAGTTTTCGGCAGGCGCTCACCGCAAATCCAAATCCATCTCCTGCAGCGTCGCTTTCCAGCGGTCGTTTTGCGGGGAGAGTCGGAGGGCGAGGGCGACCTGATCCCTGGCCGCGGGCTTTCGCCCCGGCAGGTTCCACAGAGCGATGCCCAGCCAGAAATGCGCGTCGGCGTCGCGCGGCGCGCCCTCCGCCGCGTCGGAAAGCCGGGCGGACGCCTCCGCGTAGCGCTTTAACCGCACCAAGGCCAGGCCAACATTGAATTGAAGCTCGCTGTTTTGGGGCGCGAGACGCAGCGCCAGCGCCCCCGCCCGCGCCGCCTGCTCATTCCGTCCGGCGCGCAACGAGAGCGAGCACACAAGGGCTGGAGCGGCGGGATAATCCACGGTCAAATCGCAGGCGCGCCCGGCCCATTCCAGGGCTTCCGCCACGCGCCCCTGTTCGCCCAAGCGCAGCGCCAGCGCCGTGTCAATCATCGCGTTGGTTGTCGTCCGCGCCGCCGCTTCCAATCGGGCCGCGGCGCGGGAAACATGTCCGGCGCTCTTGTCCAATTCCGCCAGGGCGACGTTGGCTTCGGCGTTGCGCGGGTCCAGTTCCAGAACTTTTGCGAAGGCCGGCCCGGGGTCCTGTCCCGGCGCCGCAAAGAGTCCGATGGCGGCTGCAAGGCGCGTTGGAACGGTGTCGGGCCGAATCCAAAATGCGGCGAAAACCGTCAGCAGCCAGACTCCGAGCCATGCGAGAAGAAAAGGCCGCGCCCGCCGGCATCGGGCCAGCCAAACATCCAACCCCAGGGCGCCCAAGGCGCAAAAGGGCAGCACGACAGGCAGGCAGTACATGGCTCTGGACTCCGAATAAAACGGCAGTCTCAAACTCATGGAAAAAACGGCGAAACAAAACAACAGCGGCACGACGGCCAAAAATAACCAATCCAATCGCCGCCGGCGCAGCCCCTCGTCCAAAGCGCGCCCCAACCCGGTCAGAACCAAGGCCGACGGAACCAGAGCCAGGACGAAGGCCGCCGTCATCAGGTTGTAATTCCAAGGGGGCCGGCCGTAAAGGCGGGTCGCTCCTCCTATAAGCCCATCGCCCCACCAAGTTGAATAGAGGCCATCCCAGAAACTTCCGAATCCGCTGAAAAAAGGCCGAATCAGAGATTGGCCGAAGGAGAGAAAGTAAGCAGCGGTGTGAAAGCCGGGCAGTTGCCACCAGGCGTTGCCCACGGCGGGGTCCCAATTGCCGGCAAAGGCATTGCCGAACTGCCGCCACAATCTCCAGTAATGCCAGCCACCCAGCACAAGACACAAGCCGACGCACAGGCCGGCCCGGCCCAGGAAGGCGGATGGAGACTGCCGCTCCCGTCGCGCCTTGGCCGCCAGCGCCAGCAAAACCGCCGCCAGCGCGAGGACCGCCGAAGCCTTGCTCAACAGGGCCGCCCCCAGCACCACGCCCAAACCCGCGTACCAAGCCGGGGGCGGATTCTCTCGGCGCAGAATTTTCAAACAAAGGAAAAGCGCGGCGGTGGTCGTGACAGCGCCAAGGATTTCATTGGTGGGATAATGCAACAAATAAATCTGCGCCGGCAAAAAGGCGGCCAGGAGCAAGCCGCCCCATTGAAGGCGCCGCCGTCCGGGAAAGAGAAGCCGCAACGCGACCAGGATCAACCTCAGTTCGACCGCGACCAGCAGCAGGTTCAACAGGCCCAGAATCTGGGCCGCTTCCGGTTGCAAGGCGCTCAGACCAAGCGCCCCCAGCACGACCGCGCCAAGCATGTAGTACAGGGGCGCCTGGAAAAACTCCCATCCCTGGCCGGCCGAGGGCAGCGCCTTGTGTTCCTGGATGAACCTGATGTAGGCCAGATGCGCGGAAGCGTCGAAACCGCTCATGGCCGGCAGCAAGGGCAAATTATGCGCGAACAGCAGCGCCCACGCCACTGTCAATAAAACAATGCCGGCGGCCTCGAGCCGGCCGCAGCGGGCCAGCGCCGCCACCGCCAGCGCCGCCGCCATGACGAACAAGGCCAACATCGGCCAGGATGGCCGGACCGCGCCCTGGATGTCTCCGGCCTCGTAAAGCCAATTGCCGGGCGCCGGTTGGAGGGGGCGGGAAGCCTTCTGCGCCGGCCGCCACTCGGCCCCGGCCAGACTGCTTTGCCAGGTTTCATCCGATTTGAGCAGGAAGCCGTCCACCGCAAGCTCAAGACTCAAGGCTGGCAACCCGTTGCCGCAAGTCACCCGGGCTTCCATCTCATTGGTTCCCGGACGAAGGCAAGCGGCCACGTCCAGGCGCGTGATGCTTTTCCAATGGGAGGCCTCCGGGGCGGCCACGCGCACGCCGTTGATGCTCAGTTCGCCCGCCTGGAAGCAGCGGCAGGACAAACTCGCGGCGGCGGGATTGGCCGGCAGGACAAAGTCGCGGCGGAACACTGTCGTCATCGGCATTCCGGCCAGCGGCGGCACTTGCGGCGGCGTGGGATAGATAATCCAGGCGCCCGGGCCGGGCGCGAGGAAATTGACGTTTGGATTGACGGCGCAGGTGTAAAACAACCAGCCGCCCGCCGCCGCCAACAATCCCAAAAGGAAGATGGCGCGCGCGCGATTCATCGCGTCGGATTTTTCGTTAGCACGGTAAAATGTTGAGTCGGAATCCCCCGCAACGCAACAGAAGAAGATGTTTATTGGGTGGCGCAAGCGGCGCATGGCGGCATGACGCCGGAACAGTTCGCCAAAGCATACGAATTGTCCGTGGACCACGTCCGAGCCGCGCTGGCCTGCGCGGCGGCGTTTTCGGAGGAGATCGAAGGCGACTGCGCGCAGACGGAGGCCAACCGGGCCTGGCTGGAGAACCAACAGGCCGCCGACTTTGCCCCCCGAAAAACCCGGAGGCAGGCCGGAGGAAGAGAACCCAAACACAAAAATGGATCGCCCAACACCTGGAAATGGGCAGTTGGACCCACGTTTCAAACCTCCTCGGAGCCAAGAGAAAACAGGAAAGTTTAAAAAGTGAGAACTGACACGAATGGTGACACGAATGGCGCTCGCGGAAATTGGTAATTAGTGTCTGGCAGGGAACTTCCTTTGGAGGCACTTTCACTCGGAAATTGTGACGATTTATTTGAATGAAATCCGCGAATGTTAGTCAATAAGAGTGACCGTTTGGCGTGTTTGCCGGGCTAGC
>Ga0224555_1001509_pt1 | contig 31757 bp, 20 predicted proteins | sample 714S23034metaG_FD_180687 | JGI IMG/M metagenome (GOLD analysis project Ga0224555, IMG submission 180687) | Peat soil microbial communities from Stordalen Mire, Sweden - 717 S2 30-34 | ecosystem: Environmental > Terrestrial > Soil > Wetlands > Peat | place: Sweden: Norrbotten County, Stordalen...
CCACTAGCCGAACTGCCTCTTGCTTGAACTCAAGCGTGTATCGTCCCCGCGTTGCCTTCGTCATCTTCGCTACCCTTTCGCATTAGAACAGCTCGCTAAGGGATACGTTTTGCGCGGGCAAGGTCAATACACGCAGGCAGTGACCTCGAACAAGCGGGCGGCACAAAGCAAAGTTGTAAGGATGATGGTTTCTAGCGTGGGCACAGTTTTGCCAGACATGGGCACAACTGATTTTGGGAAGGTAGCTGTAAATGCTCGGTAGTGGGCTTACTGTGCCCATATCGTGCCTAGATTTATCTGTCACTTTGATTGCCATTCGCTCCTAAGTGCTTTGGAATGAATGGCGGGGACGACGGGGCTCGAACCCGCGACCTCTGCCGTGACAGGGCAGCGCTCTAACCAACTGAGCTACGTCCCCAAACAAAATTTATCGACTCAACATCTATCGCCCACGAACGAGACAGTACCCATTGCAGGTCGTATCCATTTCACTCGCTTGCCTGCCCCGGCTCATCCGAGCCATCGACGAACTGGTTCGATCTTGCCTTCGCACAGAAACAAGTTTATCAGAAAGATCGAGCTTTGCGACGCTGCCCGCCAACAGACCTCTTCTTCCATTCCACCATAGGGCAAATCGGCATTTCCTAGCCCAGCCATCCGCCCAGCTACCGCCGTCTTAAGCCGACCAGGCCGCCCGATTCACGCGTCCCGAAGAGATGTAGCCCATGTCCACCGAAATCCCGCGAACGCACTGCAGCAAATGATTCGCAATCGAAGGCAGCTTCTGCGCCGTCACCCGAAACGATGGCCCGGAGACACTCACTGCCGCCACTGGCTGGCGCTGCGCATCCAGAATCGGCACAGCGATGCAGCGCAATCCTTCTTCAAACTCCTCGTCGTCCACGGCGTAGCCGCGGCGCCGTGTCTTTTCCATCTCCGTGCGCAGTGCCTCCGCCGTCGCAATTGTGCGATGCGTAAAACGCTCAAAGCGAAGCCGCTTCACCACCTCGTTGGCCCGATCTTCCGGCAGGAACGCCAGAATTGCCTTTCCTACCGACGTGCAATGCACCGGATTGCTGGCCCCGATCCGCGTAATCATTCGCACCGAGCGCGCCGGCTCGATCTTATCTATATAGATCACCCGCGACGCCTCCAAAACGCACAAGTGAGCCGTCTCCTCTGTCTCCGACACCAGCCTGCGCAGATGCGGCTGAGCCCGGTCGCGCAAGTCGTATTGCTCAATCGCCCGGTTGCCAAAATCGAAAAGCCGCAGTCCCAGCCGAAACTTTCCGTTCGCCGTACGTTCCACCATGCGGTGCCGTTCCAGTACCATCAAAAAACGGTGCGCCGTGCTTTTGTGCAGTTGCAGAGACGAAGCAACCTGCGCCAATCCCAACGGCGTTTCGCTCTCACCAAGCAGATCCAGCACAGCAAAGGCTCGATCGAGCGCCTGGACTTTGTAAGTTCCCTGCGGTGCCGCGTCTCGCACTTTGGTCCTCCCATCCGTATCTTGGCTATAGAAACAGTTTTCCAGAATGCGGGACAAGTGTCAAGGCGTGATACGGTTCGAACGTCCCGGAATCACGGCAAATCCTCCCTTCCCGCCTTGAGGATATGCCGCCTGCCCGCCGGAACATTGACGGAATCGGCGTAGCACGAAAAAATCAAGAAACAACGGCAGCACAACCATGCAGATTGGAGATCTGAATGCGGAAGGCAATCTCTGTACTTGCGCTCCTCGCCCTCACATCCATTGCTTCACACGCGCAGGGCGCGCCCACCCAAATCTGGCAGGTTCACCAGGCCCCGGACAAGGATGGCGTCTACTACGCCGGACCCGAGGTATCGGCTCCCGCGCTGCTGAAAACCGTCTACGTGCCTTACCCCGCCGCAAGCGCCAAACAATCCGAGGGCATGACCGCTCTTTCGATGTTGATTGACGCCAAGGGCCTGCCACAGAACATCCAGGTCCTCCACAGCCATGGTGACCAGTTCGATCAAGCCTCGATCGCCTCCGTTCAGCAATCCGTGTTTGCGCCTGGAATGCTGGCAGGCAAGCCCGTGCCGGTATGGGTCGACGTCCTCGTTGTCTTTTACTCCGATCGCAACCAGACCACCCCTCGAGTGCTCATCGCCGAGCGGGATCTGCCCCCTCCCACCGCGTCGGCATTCGAGGACAAGCATGGCAAACCGCTGGCCTCCACGCCGCCAGTCCCCATCCACACTGTCGACGCAGACTTCGCGGATCCATTCGCCAAGCACCCGCTGGTAATGGTCGCGGTTGTCACGGTGTTCGTAGGAACCGATGGTTTGCCCAAGAATGTTCGCATCCGGCGTGGACTGGGCTTCGGCCTCGATCAGAAAGCAATCGCCGCGGTCCAGCACTACCGCTTTATCCCTGCCACAAAAAAGGGCAAGCCGGTGGAAGATTACTGCGATGTACAGGTAAATTTCGTCAAATTCTGAACCAGTTTCAGAGCGTTTCCGCGTCCTCCGCCGGGACCACGTCCCCTTCTCCCGGCGCCAGAAAGAGATTCGCCTCCAGCCCATGCTGGCGCATGTAAAGGTCGTAGTAGCGGCCGCCCATCGCAAACAACTCCGCGTGGTTGCCGCGCTCCACAATGAGCCCGCCCTCCACAACCAGGATCTGGTCCGCGCGGCGAATCGTCGACAGCCGGTGCGCAATCACAAACGTCGTCCGCCCCTGCATCAGCTCTTTCAGCCCCGTCTGGATCATGGCCTCCGATTCGGAATCGAGCGAGCTTGTCGCCTCGTCCAGAATCAGAATCCGCGGCTCGGCCAGCAGCGCGCGCGCAATCGAGAGCCTTTGCCGCTGCCCGCCCGAAAGCTTCACCCCCCGCTCGCCCACAATCGTTTCGTATGCATCCGGAAAGCGCTCGGCAAACTCATCCACGCGCGCCGTGCGGCTGGCAAACAGAAACTGTTCCTCCGTCGCCTCCGGCCGCGAAAACATGATGTTTTCTCGAATCGATCCATCGAACAGAAACGAGTCCTGCAGCACCACGCCCAACTGCGACCGGAAGGTGTTCAGGTCCACAGTTGCCAGGTCGATATCGTCCACCAGCACCGCCCCTTTCGACGGCGTATGGAAGGCGCACACCAAGCTGATGATCGTCGACTTGCCCGACCCTGAAGACCCCACCAGCGCCGTCACCGTCCCGGGCCTGGCTTCAAAACCGATTCCGTGCAGCACCGGCTTTTCCGGCGTGTAGGCAAACTCAACGTCGTCGAACCGAATCTTGCCCTCAATCGGCGGCATCTTCACCGTGCGGCCGGGACTCTGGTTCTCTTCCAGTTCCGACATGATCTCGTTCGTCCGATCCAGCCCGGCAAATGCCTCCGTCAACTGCGTTCCGATATTCACCACCTGAAACACCGGAGCAATCATGAAGGCCAAAAACATGTTGTAGCTGAAGTAGTCGCCCACCGTCCAGGTGTGGTTCAGCACACTGTGACCGCCGAACCACATCACCAGCCCGGACACCAGCCCAAGCACGGTAGTCGACGCGGACCCCAGCACGCTGGTCATGGTCAGCGTCTTCATCACGTTCGCCAACAGCCGATCCACGCCCTCTGAGAAGACATGCGCCTCGCGCTCTTCGGCGTGGTAGCCCTTGATCACCCGCACGCCGCCCAGCGACTCAGTCAGCCGCCCGGTTACCTCGGCATTGATCTTGCCGCGCTCGCGAAAGATCGGACGGATCGTCTTGAAGGCATACTGCAGCACAAACACAAACACGCCCATCACGGCAAAAACCGTCAGCGTAACCGACACGCTCAGGTGCATCAGATAAAGAAACGCGAGCACTGCGGTGAACAGGCCGCCAACAAAGTCCACCAGCCCCGTGCCCACCAGGTTGCGCACGCCCTCCACATCGGTCATGATGCGCGACACCAGTTGGCCCGTGCGGTTTTCGTCGTAGTAAGCCACCGAAAGCAGTCCCACGTGGCGCTGCACCTGACGGCGCATCTCGGCAATCAGTCGCTGCCCGGCCTTCGAGAGCAACTGCGTGAGCGAGAACGACGTGATCGCCTGAATCAACATCGCCCCAAACACGATCGCAATAATCCGAGGCAGCCATTCCGGGTGCGGATGCAGCGGCGAAAGCACCTTGTCCAGCAGCGGCTTTGAGAGAAAGGGCAATGCCAGGCCGGCCACGCGATTGACGACCATCAGGGCCATGCCTGCCAGCAGCAATCCGATGCGCGGCACAATCAGGGCGCGAACCTGCGGCCACACCTTCTTCAGAGCGGGCTTCTTCTTGGGTAAATCCGTCTGGCCTGCTCGCGCCCCGCGCCCCGTGCGCTCGGCGCGCATGCCCATCCCCATCCCGCCACGCATGGTTCCCAAGGGCTACACCTTTCCCGATCGCCGCGCGGCGATGAACGAGCGCACGCACAGAATCACGTAAAGCAGCATCAGCCCAGCCATCGTCAGCTTCGAGGCCAGCGCAATCTCATCCGGCGGCAAACCTGCGGAAGCAGCCTTCACGTGGCCCTGCACTGCCACGATCGCCGCCCCAAGAAAGCCCAGCAACCCGATCGTCACATTGACGTGCATGAAGAGCTTGCGCCGTCCCTCATTCGGGCTGATGGCCAAATACCCGAACACTCCCAGCGCCAGACCAAACCATGTGGGAATCAACGCCGTCGGATGCACGCTTCCCGTTCCCAGATAGCCAACCAGGCCAAGGGCAATCAAGAGTGCCGCAAAAACCAGAGTCACCTTTGCCACGTCAGACCTCCATCGATACGCATGGCAAGGATATCAGTTGACGTGCACACCAACCCCATCCGGCAAGCCTCCATTGAGTGGATGCCTGCCGCCACTTGCAGGATTGCATTTATTGCGGACCGAGGAATAGGTGCCCCATTCATCACGGTTCCATCGTGATGAGTGGGATCTATATCCAAATCCAATTCACCCACAACCTGGGTGCCCCAGGTCCCGATCTTGGGACCTGGGATGAAACCCCGTCACTTCCCTATCGTTGAATGCGCGCCGATCCACCCTTGGCAAACGCCTTCACCTGTTCCAGCGTCGCCATGGTCGTGTCGCCGGGATACGTGGTCAGCAGTGCCCCGTGCGCCCAGCCCAGCTTGACAGCTTCCTCGGGCGCTTCCCCGGCCAGCAGGCCATAGATGAAGCCCGCGGCAAAGCCGTCCCCGCCGCCCACGCGATCGTAAACATCCAGCTCCGCCGTCGGCGCGGAGTAGGTCTTCCCATCCACCCACGCCACCGCGCTCCAGCTATGCCGATTGGTCGACTGCACCTCGCGCAGCGTTGTCGCCACCACCTTCACCTTGGGCAGCTTCTTCGTCACCTGGTCGATCATCGCGAAGAACACCGTCGGATCCAGCTTCGACTTTGCATGCGCATCCGGCCCCGGAATCCCAAGACCCATCTGCAGGTCTTCCTCGTTGCCCACCAGCACGTCCACATTCTCGACAATCTTGGCGATCGTCTCCACCGCCTTCGCGTTCCCGCCCTGAATATTCCAAAGCTTCGCGCGGTAGTTCAGGTCAAACGAAGTCACGGCGCCCGCGGCCTTGGCTTCCTTCATCATCTCCGCGGCCAGCGCGGCGGTCGTCGGCGACAGTGCGGTAAATAACCCGCCGCAATGAACCCAGCGTACGCCCTGGGCAAAAATCGTCTTCCAGTCAAAGTCGCCGGGCTTCAGTTGCGCGCCCGCCTCGTTCGACCGGTTGTAGAAAACCACCGGAGGCCGCACGCCGTGTCCCTGGTCGCTATACACCGTGGCCATGTTCGGCCCAGTCACGCCATCGTGCTTGAAGTACTTGTAAATCGGCCTCACGCCCATGGCCTTCACGCGCTCGGCAATCAAATCGCCGACCGGATAATCCACCATCGCCGAACAAATTGCCGTCCGCAACTGGAAGCAGTCCGACAGGTTCGCGGCCACATTGAACTCGCCGCCGCTCACGTGAATCTTGCACTCCGTCGCTTTGCGAAACGGGATAATCCCCGTGTCGAGCCGATGGATCAGTGCACCCAACGACAGAAAATCCAACTCGCCATCTTTACGAATATTCAATCCATGACTCATCGCGCATATTCTCCTGGTCTACATGACAGTGTTTTTTATGATCGGAAACTGCAACGATTATAAACTGGTCTGACCACTCCAGGAAAGCTCAACCCGCATTCCCCGCCGATTTCTTCACATCCGCCATCACCTGCTCCGGCGTCCACTCATTCCCCGGATAAAACTGCACCACCTTGCCGTCCGCGCCAATCAGCGTCGTCGAAAGCGTATGCGTTATCGTGTCATTGGCTCCATGCGTAATGCCCACGTCGAAGAACTTGGCCATCTCCAGCAACACCGGCTGAACCGGCACCGCAAAATCCCAATGCACAAATGCATTCTTCGCATCGCTGCCTATATACGTCGCCCCATAAGCCCGCAGCCGCTCCGGCGTATCGTGCTCCGGATCGAAGCTCACGCACAGCAGGTGCGTCTTGGCATAAAGCGCCGGGCTTGCCGCCAACTGGTTGTTGATCGTCGCAAAGTTGTGCGTCACCAGTGGACAGAAATTGGGAAGCGGGCATCTCGTATAGATAAACGTCAGCAGCAGCATCTTCCCCTTGAACTGCCCCAGGTGAATCGCCCGCCCGTCCTGGTTGCGCAGGCTGAAGTCGGGAACCTTATCGCCCGGCGCAGGCACGTGATAAAACACCGCGGGCTTATAGTCCGGCCGCGCCTGACCCACCACAACAATATGATCCAGCAACACCGTCTCTTCGGCGCTCTTCTGCACCAGAACGTCCGCGGTAATCACGTCGCCCGGATGCAGTTCGCTCACCACGCTCGGATCCTTGAGCTGGTAGGGCATAGTCATCGCCTCCATGAAGCCGGGAATCGCCTCATGATCCAGCACCACAATGCCGTGCGCCGCATCGGTTGAAACCACTTTGCCGCGCAGGTGGTACACGGTCACGCCGGCATTTGATTGTGTACTAGATTTCTGGCCCGAGTGGCACCCGGCCAAAACCAAGAATGCGAGGAATGAGGAAGAAATCAGTCGGCGAATCACACCCCCAGTTTACAACCGGCTGGCCGCCCCTACAGCATCAACCACTCGCCCTCATCTTCCAGCACTTCCTCCAGATCCTTGCCGCTGCACCCGGAGGGCGCCTGTGCGCCGGGACACTTCTTGTCCACGGCCTTCATCCGCGCTATAAATTGATCGTTCCTTTTAAGCACTTCGTCGTGGCACTCCTTCGCCACCGCCATCAGTTGCTCCCAGCTTCCTTCCAGAACAGTCCCCTTGCTGGTCGTCTTGTAATGCAACCCGCTGGCATCGATGATTCTATTCATATCTACTGAAGGATCGCTCGCTTGATGGTGCTTCCCCTTCACCGAGACGCTCAACTCCAAAAGCATAAGGGAACTCCCTTTCGCGTACTCTCCATCAGAACCCGCAACAGCCCTTCACAGACAGTGACACGCAACACGTTTCCTTGCGAGTTATCTCTTTTCGGCAACAAACGTGGTCTAACTCACCACAACGACATCCAAGACCCGACTTACTGAGATAAGTCGCGTGATCTAACTCACATAACTCAGTATTGACGCACCTTCAAACCATCCATCCTGTTCTCGCTTATTCCCCTACCGGTGATAGCAGTCACTGACTGGTCTAACCACTGTAGACGACTTTTCTAACTGAGAAGGGCACCCATAATGGCAGCTACTTTCGCAGTAGACCATGCATCGGAAACCACACACCATGTTTCCTTTGATCTGGCAGAACTCACGAAAATGTACGACTTCACCGGCCTTGTCGTCGCCGTCACTGGCGGCGCAGGCATTCTCGGCAGCGAGATGGCCCGCGCATTGGCCGGTTGCGGCGCTCAAGTTGCCATCCTCGACCTCAACATCGAGCCTGCCAAGGCGCTCATCCACTCGCTCGGCCCCCATGGCAAGCAGATCGCGCTCCACCAGTGCGACGTACTCAACCGCGACAGCGTTGCCAAGGCTGCCCAGGACGTGATCGGCCAATTCGGCAAGATCGACTGCCTCATCAACGGCGCGGGAGGCAACAAGGCCGCTGCCACCACCGGCCCCGACCTCAAGTTCTTCGACCTGCCCGCCGACGCTCTCCGCTGGGTCTTCGATCTCAACATTCTCGGCACCATGCTGCCCTGCCAGGCCTTCGGCAAAGTCATGGCCGAGCAAGGCCACGGAATCATCCTGAATATCTCCTCGATGAACTCCTTCCGTCCCCTCACCCGCATTCCCGCCTACTCCGGCGCCAAGGCCGCTGTAAGCAACTTCACTCAATGGCTCGCCGTCCACATGGCCCAGGAATATTCGCCGAAGATCCGCGTCAACGCCGTTGCGCCCGGCTTCTTCCTCACCAACCAGAATCGTTTCCTGCTCACCGACAAGGAAACCGGCGAACTCACCAAGCGCGGCAACCAGATCATCGCCCACACTCCCATGGCCCGCTTCGGCGAACCCAAAGACCTCTTCGGCGCCGTCCTCTGGCTGCTCTCCCCGGCCTCGGAGTTCGTCACCGGCACCGTCATTCCCATCGACGGCGGCTTCTCCGCCTACAGCGGCGTCTAACGCCAGGCGCACCTCCATGACAACAATGGCCGGAGGAGTTCAGCTCCTCCGGCCATTGTCTTGCTCAAATTCGAAATTCCTCCAAGGCCTGTTTCCCCGGCGCCCGCGAATTTCATCCTCACGACTCACCCGCCAACTTGCCAACTCGCCAACCCCGCTTGAGCGGGGGCCAACCCGCCGCCTTTGTTAATAACCCCCACCGCCTGATGGCGTATAACGCTGAAATGGGCTCAAACAACCCAACCAGGCCATCCGCGGAACCCGAAATCACCGCATGGCTGCGCGCCGAAGGCCTGGTTGTCGCAGCCAGCGAGCGCGCCGCCCGCGCCCTTGCCTCCGCCTACCATCGCGCCCGCCGCGCCGAAGGCCTCTCCGCTTGGCCTGCCCCCGCCATCCTCGACTGGCCAACCTTTCTCCGCACCGCTTGGCATGACCACGCCGGCGCCGACGGCCGCCTGCTCCTCGATCCCCTCCAGGAGCAATCTATCTGGGAGCAATCCATCCAGGCCGCCGCATCAGGCCCGCAAATCGCCACTCTGCTTGAAGGCCCGCGCAACCGCATGGCCAGCCTCGCCATGCAGGCTCACCAACTCCTCTGCTCCTATGCGCCGCAGTTCCTCCGTCAAAACACCCGCGCCGCCTGGCAACAGGACGCCGAAAGCTTCAGCGCCTGGCTCGCCGCCTTCGATGAAACCTGCCGCGCCGCCAATCTCCTCAGCCCCGCCCGTCTGCCTCTCGAACTGATCCCGCTGCTTGAGTCCTCGGCCACCACCCGCCCGTCTCTGCTCCTCGCCGGTTTCGATCGCATCCAGCCCTCGCAACGCCGCCTCTTCGACGCCTGGGGAGCCGCCGGCGGGGGGCATGAAGCCGCACCCGGTCCGACCACCCGCGAGGTCCGCTACTACCACGCCGCCGACACTCAATCCGAGCTCTCCGCCTGTGCCCTCTGGTGCAAACGCCAGCTAGCCGCCAACCCCCAAGCCAACCTTCTCGTCATCACCCAGAACCTCTCCGAACGCCGCGGCGAAATCGAACGCACCTTCCTCAACTTCGCCGCCGATGAAAACTCCGCATCCCCAATCTTCGAGTTCTCCCTCGGCATCCCCCTCGCCCAGGTCGCCCTCGCCCGCGGAGCCCATCTCCTACTCCGCTGGCTCTCCGGCCCACTCGCCGAACACGAACTCGACTGGCTCCTCTCCACCGCTCAAATCGCCGCGGATCACGAAGAATCCATCGCCCTCCAAACCTACATGCGCTTGCTCCGCCGCCACGGCCTCGAGCGTCCCCAATGGTCCCTCAACGCATTCCTCACCGCGCCACCCCGCGCAACGCTCCCGCCCGCCTGGACCACCCGCTTGGAGCAAACCCAAACCCGCCTCGCCGCGCTTGCCGCCCGCCCGCAAAGCCCCCTCGACTGGGCCGAACTCGTTCCCCAACTCCTCGACTCAGCCGACTGGCCCGGCGCGCGTCCCCTCTCCAGCGCCGAACACCAGGCCCGCAACCGCTGGCAGCAAACCGTCGAGTCCTGCGCCGCCCTCGGCTTCGATGGCCGCCGCATCCGCTGGCCCGAATTCCTCTCCACCCTCGCCCGCGCCCTCGACCAAACCCTCTTCGCCCCCGAATCCCGCGACGCCCCCATCCAGATCGCCGGCCCCGCCGAAGCCGCCGGCCTCACTGCCGACGCCATCTGGTTCATGGGCGCAAGCGAATCCGAATGGCCCTCCTCCGGCGCAACCCATCCCCTGCTGCCTCCAGAAGTTCAGCGCCAAGCCGCCATGCCCCACGCCACCGCGCAGCTCGATTTGGAACTAGCCCGCGTCATCACACTCCGCCTGCTCTGCTCCGCACCCCAAGTCTGTTTCAGCTATGCTCGCCAAAGCGAAGGCGTCGAAACGCGGCCCTCGCGCCTCATCGCGCAACTAGCCGGCGCTCCCCAGCCCATCCCCGCCGACCTCGTGCCGCCCGCCGTACCCGAACCACTCACCATCCTGTTTGAAGACTTCAGCCGCATTCCCTTCCCGCCCGGCAAAGTCGAAGGCGGTTCCAGCGTCCTCACCCATCAGTCGCAATGCCCCTTCAAGGCCTTCGCCACCGCGCGCCTCGGGGCCCAATCCTGGCAGCCCGCCGAGCCCGGACTCACCCCGGCGCAACGCGGCAGCCTGCTCCACGCCGTCCTTCACTCCATCTGGGCCGGACCGCCGCAGGGAATCCGCACCCTCGCCAACCTTCAGGCCATCGATGATCGACCAGCATTTGTCCAAACTCACGTAGCCCGCGCCCTGCAACAAGCGCTTCGCCCATCCCTTCGCGACCGCATGCCCCGCCGCTATCTCGAACTCGAAGAGCAGCGTCTGCTCAGCCTCGTCACCGAGTGGCTCAACTACGAGTCCGCCCGCATCGAGTTCGAAGTCACCGGAGCCGAAGTCGGCCACACCATCGCTCTCGCCGATCTCACCTTCGATCTCCGCCTCGACCGCATCGACCGCCTCAACGACGCATCTCTCCTCGTCATCGACTACAAATCCGGCTTGGTCTCGCCCAAATCCTGGCAGCTTCCCCGCCCCGACGATGTGCAGCTCCCCCTCTACGCCGGCTTCGCTCTCGGCGACGAAGAAATCCTCGGCGGCCTTGTCTTCGCCAAAGTGCGCAGCGGCGATCAGTCCTTCACCGGCCACGTCGGCGATGCCCGAGCCACCCTCTTTCCCGGTCTGACCTCATCGAGCAGCCTGGTCAAAAACAGCCTCACCGCCGAGCAGCTCATCGACTGGCGCCAGCACATCGAACAACTAGCTCAGGACTTCCTCACCGGCCGCGCCGAAGTCGATCCCCGCGACTACCCCAAAACCTGCGAGCACTGCGGCCTTCAGACTCTATGCCGCGTAGCGGAAAATCGCGCACTTCTCGATCCCGACGAACTTTCCGGCGCAGACGATGCGGAGGCCGCCGATGAGTAACCCCGCCCCCAAAACTCCGCCGCCCGATCAAGCCCAGCGCCAGCGCGCCCTCGATCCCTCCAACTCCATCCTCGTCCAGGCCCCCGCCGGCTCCGGCAAAACCGACCTCCTCACCCGCCGCTTTCTCCGCCTGCTCACCGAGGTGGAAGACCCCGCCCAAATCGTCGCCATCACCTTCACCAAAGCCGCCGCCGCAGAGATGCGCCACCGCATCCTCTCCGAACTTGAAAACGCCGCGGCAGGCAGCGATCAGGCCAATGGACAAGGAGTGGCTCTCTACAGCACGGCCTCCATTGACCCCAAGAAGATGCGTCCGGAGCCGCAAGAAGTGTCAGGGCACGACTTCAGTCGTGCCGAAAATGCCTCAAAAGAGATTCGGGCTTTAGCCCCTGAGGGAAATCCCCCCGACCCCATCTCCCCCGCCTTCTCTATTGAAGCCCTCGCCCAGGAAGCCCTCCACCATTCCCAACTCCTCGGCTGGAACCTCCTCGACCAACCCGCCCAGCTCCGCATCTCCACCATCGATTCCTTCTGCCGCGACCTCGCCCTCCAGCAGCCCTTGCTCTCCGGCCTCGGCGACGGCCTCGGCATCTACGGCCAGCCCGACGAACTTTACCGCCGCGCCGCCCGCCAAGCCCTGAACCAAATCGACGCCTCCGACTCAACTCTAGCCTCCGCCATCGAATCTCTCCTCCTCTGGCGCGATAACAACTGGCACGAAATGGAAGACCAGCTCGTCGAAATGCTTCGCGGCCGCGACCACTGGATGCACGACTTCGTCCTCGAGCGCGAGCAGGATTGGGACGCCCTCCGCGAACGCCTCGAACGCCCCTTCGCCAAAGCCATCCAGCAATCCCTCACCGAATTAAGCCGCCTCTTCGACCAGGTTCCCAACTCCCGCGACCAAGCCCTCGACCTCGCCCGCTTTGCCTGCGAGGAACCCGGCGACAATTCTCCATGGCCCCTGGCCGAATGCACGGAAATCCCGTCTTCTCCCTTCGCCGATGGACTCGAATCCGCTTTAGCCGCGTCTGCCGCGCTGGGCGCCTTTCTTCAAACGCAAAAAGGAACCTGGCGCTCGGAAAAAGGCCTCAAAACTTCGGATGGCTTTCCTTCCACTCCGCGGGGCAAGTCAGGCAAGGTTCAATTCGCGGACCTGATCGCCCGCCTCGCCACCATTCCCGGCCTCGAAGACGCTCTCGCCGCCGTCCGCATGCTACCCCCGCCTCGCTACACCGACGAAGACTGGCAAATCGTCCGCGCCTGTTTCACCCTGCTCCGCAATGCCGCCGCCCAGCTCCGCGTCGTCTTTGCTGAAGCCGGCGCCGTTGACTACACCGAAGTCGCCCAAATCGCCCTCACCGTCCTCCAGGGTCCCGACGGCCTGCCCACCGACGCCGCTCTTTCCGTCGCCGACGGCATCCACCACATCCTCGTCGACGAGTTTCAAGACACCAGCCGCCGCCAGCACGAACTCCTCCGCCGCCTCATCGCCGCCTGGCCGGAGCGCGAAGGCCGCAGTTGTTTCGTTGTCGGCGACCCCATGCAGTCCATTTACTTCTTCCGCGACGCAGACGCCGAGCTCTTCCCCCGCGTCCGGGAAGCCGGTCTCGAAATCCCCAACGCCGCCCCACTCCTCTTCGACCCCGTCGCTCTCACCTCCAACTTCCGCACCGCCAGGCCGCTCGTCACCAGGCTCAACGAAGTCTTTACCCAGGTCTTTCAGGAAAACGACGGCAGCGGCGTCATCTTCTCCCCCGCCGACCCCGCCCGCAACGGCGAAGGAGCACTTCCCCGGCCCTTCGAGTTGCACATCAACTTCGACCCGCAAGTCCCTCGCGGCAAAACAGCTATCTCCGAAGAATCCAACGAAAACGATGCGCCCCGAACCAGGCAAATCGAAGAAATCGTCACCCTCATTCAGAGCCACCAGGACCGCATGGAGCAAGCCCGCGTCAAAGGAGAGAACTACCGTATTGCCGTCCTCGGCCGCACCCGCAACGTCCTCGCCCCCATCGCCCAGGCCCTGCGCGCAGCCAAAATTCCCTTCCGCGCCGTCGACCTCGAAAAGCTCTCCGCCCGTCCCGAGGTCCTTGACGCCCTCGCCCTCGCCCGAGCCCTCCTCAATCCCCTGGATCGCGTCGCCTGGCTCGGTGTGCTCCGCGCTCCCTGGTCTGGCCTTTCGCTCAGCGATCTGCACACCCTCGCCAGCGCCGACGACCCGACGCTTCTAGCCCGTCCCGTTCCCGATCTGCTCACCGAGCGCATTTCGTTACTCAGCGCGGAAGGCCGCCAAGCCGCGGATCGTGTCATCCAAGTCCTCTCCGCCGCGCCCGCCATGCGCTTCTCTCAGCCAACCGCCTCGCTCGGCGCGTGGCTCCAGCAGGTCTGGCTGCGCCTCGGTGGTGCGCAATGCGTCGATCCAACGGCACACGTCAATCTCGATCTCCTCTGGCAAAATCTCGACAGCCTGCCCAACGGCGAACAGGACCTGCTCGGCCCCGCACTCGACGCCGCCCTCCAGAGCCTGACCGCCCAGCCCGACCCCAAAACAACCGGCGATTGTGGCGTACAGCTCATGACCATCCACAAATCCAAGGGCCTCGAATTCGAAGTCGTCATCGTCCCCGAGCTGCAAGCCGGCTCCAGCAGAGGCAACCCAAAGCTACTCTCCTGGCTAGAGCGCGGCCTTCCCCCGGATGACACGGCCTATGAGCCCGGCGGCTCTTCCGAGGTCACCGAATTCCTGGTCGCGCCCCTTCAATCCAAGGGCTCCGATCGCGGCTCGACAAAGCAGTGGGTCGATCGCGTCTATCGTGATCGCGAAAAGCAGGAAACCCGCCGCATACTCTATGTAGCCGCCACCCGCGCCCGCGACCAGCTCCACTTCTTCGCCCAGCCCGCCTGCCGCCAAGACAAGCTCGGCGACTGGACCCTCGCCGAGCCCAAAGACAGCCTCCTCGCCACCGCCTGGCCCGCCCTCGAAGCAGAAATCCAGCAGCGCTTCGACCAATGGAAATCGACCATAACCGAAGCCCAGCCCGCAACCATCGAATCCCTGGCTGCCTCCGCCGACAGCAACCTCTTGGTAATGCCTTCTCCAACCAAGCCAACCCTGCTCCACCGCCTCCCGCCAAACTACCGCCCCACGCAAGCAACGAACTCGCTCCTGCACGAACCAATTGTCGGTGCCCCAGGTCTGGCTTCTCAGACCTGGGAATCCGACCTCTACGAACGCCACGAAGGCGGTCTCCTCTCCCGCGCCTTAGGCACCGCCGTCCACACCCTCCTCGAACACCTCGCCCACCTCCGCAAGACCAACAATTGGGACCAAACCCGCGCCGCCCTCAAGCAATTCCAACCCCGCATTGCAGCCCAAATCCGTGCCACCGGCATCGACCCAACCAAAGCCGCAAGCCTCGCCGCCGAAGCCCTCCGCCTCGCCATCGACGCCTCCAACGACCCCACCGGCAACTGGATTCTCTCTCCTCATCGAGAAGAAGCCAGCGAAGCCCGCTGGACCGGCGTCATTGCCGGCGCCCTCCGTACCATCCAGGTAGACCGCCTCTTCCGCGCCGGCCTCAATCCCCTCTCCACCGGCAGCCAAGCCTGGTGGATCGTCGACTACAAAACAGCCCATGCCGACGCCCTCGATCCGGCCAACGCGCTGCCCATCATGCGCAAGCTCTTCGCGCCTCAGCTCGAAACCTACGCTGCCGTCCTCACCAACCTGAAGGGCAACGGGACACCGATCCGCGCCGGCCTCTACTATCCCCGCATGTCCCTCTTCGATTGGTGGGAAATTTAGAAATCGTCGATGCTCCGGTTTGAGAAACTCTCACCCTCCAAATCCACGTTGAAAATTGAACATCGAACAACACCCGCCAACTTGCCAACTCGCCATCTCCGCGCCAGCGGAGGCCAACTCGCCACCTTTGTTCCAAAACCCAACTTGATCGTCTGATTTATCGCCCAATTTCGAATGAAAACGGCGCACCAAAAGAACAGAGGCGCGAGCCAAAGCCCGCGCCTCTCTCCAACAACTCGACCGCCCTACTGCAGATTCTTCATCAAGCTATCCAGCGCCGACTTCGGCGGCCGCGTCAGCGACTCCGGCAGCGTGCCCAGCGGCTCATCCCCCACATTCAGCAAGTCAATGAACGTAGGCTTCTGCGTATCGATATAGAACACGCCGGTCAGAATCTCTTCCTTCTCCTGCGCCTCCATCAGCGTACGCACCGCATTCGCCTTGTCGGTCGGATCGTAGTCTTCCAGCAGCTTGCGCAGCCGCAGGTTCGAGCCATCGTGCAACTGCACGTCGTACACCTCGCCGGAATCGTAGTCCACCTCGATATCGTCGAAGCTGGCCACAAACCCAATCTCGTTGATCGGCTCGTCGTTCTCCTGCAAAAACTTGTAGCTCTTCGTCGAGCCTTCGTGGTCGTTGAACGTTACGCAAGGGCTGATCACGTCCAGCATCACCGTCCCCTTGTGCGCAATCGCGGCCTTCAGCATCGCCAGCAACTGCTTCTTGTCGCCGCTGAATGATCGCCCCACGAACGTCGCGCCCAACTGAATTGCCAGCGCGCAGGTATCGATGCCCGGCAGATCGTTGATGACCCCCGTCTTCAGTTTCGAGCCAATGTCGGCAGTGGCCGAGAACTGCCCCTTGGTCAGCCCGTAAACGCCGTTGTCCTCGATGATGTAAATCATCGGCAGGTTCCGCCGCATCAGGTGAACAAACTGCCCCATTCCGATCGACGCCGTATCGCCGTCGCCGGAGACGCCAAGCGCCGTCATTGTGTGGTTGGCCAGTACCGCGCCCGTCGTCACCGAAGGCATGCGCCCGTGCACGCTGTTGAATGCGTGCGCGCGGCTCATGAAGTACGCCGGGCTCTTCGACGAGCAACCAATGCCGCTCATCTTCATCACCCGCTCCGGCTCGACGCCCATCTCGTACATCGCGTCGATAATGCGCTCGGAGATGGCGTTGTGCCCGCAGCCCGCGCACAGCGTGCTCTTCCCGCCGCGGTACTCAATAATCGGAAGGCCGATGTGGTTCACTTTAGGGGTTGCATTCGCGGTTGCCATTTAGAGGCCCTCCTTGGTCGCAAACTCTTCCGTAATCGTGCGGGCATCTACCGGCAATCCGTTGTAGTGCAGAATGCTGCGCAGCTTCGCCACCTGCTCCGCCGGAAGATCCAACTTCAGCAAGCTCGCCAGTTGCCCATCGCGGTTCTGCTCCACCACGTAAACCCGCTCGTGCTGAGCCACAAAGTCGTGAATCTCGTGCGCAAACGGATAAGCCCGCGCGCGCAGGTAATCCACATCTTTCCCGTACTCCTTCTTGATCTGGTCCAGGCTCTCGCGCAGCGCAAAATCCGTCGTGCCGTAAGCAATAAAACCAATCTTCGAGCTGCCGTTCTTCACTACCACCGGCGCCGGAACCAGCTTCCGCGCATTCTCGAACTTGCGCAGCAGCCGTTCCATCACTTCCTGATACTCGTCCGGCTTCTCCGTATAACCCGCCGCATCGTTGTGTCCCGAGCCGCGCGTAAAATACGCCGCCTTGGGGTGGTCCGTTCCCGGCAGCGTCCGCCAGCCGATCGCGTCGCCGTCCACATCGCGGTAGCGCGCAAATCCGCCCAGCCGATCCAGATCTTCCTTGGTCAAAACCTTGCCCCGGTCCAGCGGCTTGTCCGGATAAACAAACGCGTCGGACATCCAGTTGTTCATGCCCAGGTCAAGATCGCTCAGCACGAAAACCGGCGTCTGCAACCGCTCGGCCAGATCGAAAGCCGCATACCCAAACTCAAAACATTCCGTCACCGAACCCGGCAGCAGAACAATGTGCTTCGTGTCGCCATGCGAAAGAAACGCCGCGGAAAGCACGTCCGACTGCTGTGTCCTCGTCGGCATCCCCGTCGCCGGACCCGTCCGCTGCACGTCGAAAATCACGCCGGGAATCTCCGCGTAGTAGCCCAGCCCCGTAAACTCCGCCATCAGCGAAATGCCCGGCCCCGAAGTCGCCGTCATCGACCGCGCGCCGGCCCAGCCCGCGCCCAGCACCATGCCGATCGCCGCCAGCTCGTCCTCGGCCTGCACCACCGCAAACGTTGCTTTGCCTTCCGGCGTCACGCGGAACTTCTTCAGCAGGTCGGTCGTTGCTTCAATCAGCGAGGTAGACGGCGTAATCGGATACCACGCCACCACCGTCACCCCCGCAAACACCGCGCCCATGCCGCACGCCGCGTTCCCATCGATGATGATCTTGCCCTTCGTCTCATTCATCGGTTCGATGAAATAAGGGTCCTGCTTGGTAAACGTCGTCTGCGCGTATTCGAAGCCCGCCTTCACCGCGCCAAAGTTCAGATCGAACACCTTCTGCTTCTTCGAGAACTGCTTCCGCAGCCCGCTCTCGACCACGCCAATATCGATATGCAGAATCTGCGCCACCGCGCCCACGTACACCATGTTCCGCACCAGCTTGCGCAGCTTCGCTTCAGGGCACACCGCCGCCGTGATCTTGTCGAACGGCACCGGGTAAAACACCAGGTCGTCGCGATATTGCTTCAGGTCCAGCTTCTCTTCGTAGATCGCCACGCCGCCCGGGGGCAGCGCCAGCGTATCTTCGCGCGCCGTGTCGGGGTTCAGCGCCACCAGCACTTCCGAGTCGCGCTTGCGGGCTACATACCCATCCTTGCTGGCGCGAATTAAGTACCACGTGGGCAGTCCGGCGATGTTCGACGGAAAGAGATTTTTTCCGCTGACCGGAACTCCCATTCCGAAGATGCTTTTCAGCAGTACGCTATTGGCGGATTGCGAGCCGGACCCGTTCACCGTTGCTACGTTGATGCTGAAATCGTTGGTCACGCGCGGACGCGCGTTCAGTAAGCCCTGCTCTTGACCCAGGGCCAGGTCTCCAGTCGCCATTTGGCGGGATTCCCTTCCGGTAGAATTCTTAATGAAGCGGCGATCTTTTACGCCCAAATGTGATTATAGTCACTTCAAACCGTGGCCGCCCCGCATCTTGACCCGAAGGTAACCCCTTTGAGTCTTAATAAAAGTGATTCGAATCACCTATGCGCGGGTGCCAGATATTGAATAGGGAGGGAGTCCCATTTTGGGCGCGCCCTCATCGCGCCTAAAGTGGGATAGTTCCTGCCTCCCTCACCCTTCCGGCCGAATCTCCGCCGCCTTCGCCACAATCGCCAGCTTCGCCGGCATCAGCTCCGGCCCATCGAAGCCTTCTTTCACCGCCTCGATCCGAATCTCGCCCGCCTGCTTGCTCGCCTGCAGAATCACCTGCGCCAGCCCATTGAATAGCGACCGCTTCGGCTCCTTGTCGCTCTCCTGGCAGTTGGGGTCGCCGTTGCCCACGCCAATCAACTTGCCCGCGCCAGAAACGTTAAAGCCGATAAAGTCGTTCGCGGTCGGCACTGCGCGGCCTTCCTTATCCAGAACCTCAACCGTCACAATCGCCACGTCCTCGCCGTCCGCGTTGATCTCCGCGCGGTCTGCCGTGAGCCGGATTGCCACGCCTGGTCCAGTCGTCTCGCGCTTCTCCGTCAACGCCACCTTGCCGCCCTTGAACCCGCGCGCTTCAATCGCTCCCGGCTCGTACCGCACCTTCCACTGCACATGGCCCAAGTGCGGAACCTTCTGCTTCCCCAAGCTCTTTCCGTTCAAAAACAGTTCCACCTCTTCCAGGTTCGAGTAAACCCATACCGGAATCTCGTCGCCTTCCTGGCCCTCGAAATTCCAGTGCGGAAACAGGTGCAGGACAGGCTCCTTGCCCCACCAGGCCTTGTAGTAGTAGAACGCGTCCTTGGGAAATCCGCACGTGTCCACAATCCCGAACTGCGAATTGATCGACGGCCACCCATAAGGAGTAGGCTCGCCGCGATAATCGAACCCCGTCCACGCAAAGCCGCCTGCCAGCCACTCCCGCGTCCCGTAGTACGTCCACCACTCTTCAGTCAGTTCGCTCCAACTCGTGTGGTTCACATCGTAGGCGCTGAGTGTGTTGCGCAACGGATCGGTCCTGTACTCACCCCGCGTGAAAATCGTGCTTGCTGTCTCCGATCCATAAAGAGGCCGCGTCGGATTCTTCTTGTGATACTCATCGGGAAACTTCAGATTGTAGTTGAATCCGATCACGTCGAACGCATCCGAGACGCCCTTCTTATTGTCCCCATTCACCGCCGCTGAAACCACCCGCGTCGGGTCGAGTTCATGACACCGCTCGACCATCGTCGCCGCGATCTTCGCTCCCTGCTCAGCCATCCCGTTCTGCAACTGCCACTCCTCGTTGCCCACTGACCACAGAATGATCGACGGCGAGTTGCGATAGCGCTTCACCATCGCCTCCAGTTGCGCCATCCCCTCCGGGTTCGAACTCATCTGCCGTGTCTCGCACATCATCATCATGCCCATCCGGTCGCAGGCATCCACCCACTCCGGCGTTGGCATGTTGTGCGATGTCCTCACCGCATTGCAGCCCATCTCCCGCAACACGCCCAAACGGAACCACTGCAGCCGGTCAGGCAACGCCGCGCCTACGCCCGCATGATCCTGGTGGTTGCACGTCCCCTGAATCTTCAGCGATTTCCCATTCAGAAAGAATCCCTTGTCCGCATCGAACTTCGCAGTGCGCGCGCCAAAGCTGATCCGTTCCGCATCGCGCGTTTTGCCGTCCGTCTCCACGCTCACAATCGCCGTGTAGAGATTGGGCTCATCCACCGACCACAACGCCGGATTCGCCAGGCTCGCCGTCGCACTAAACGCCGCCGATCCGTCCACGGCAATCGGCTGCGCCGCGGCTTCGGCCGTCGCCACCGTTTTGCCCGCCGCGTCCTGAATCTGCCACGTCACCTTGGCGCTCTCCGTCTGCTTGCTCTGGTTCTCGACCACCGTATCCAGCTTCAAGGTCGCCGAGCCACCGTCAACAGACGCGCGCACCGTGCTCTCCCACTTGCCCAGGTGCAGCGCATCGTTCTTCGTCAGCCACACGTGCCGATAAATTCCCGCGCCCTCGTAGAACCACCCATCGCCGAAAGCCGCGTCCACGCGCAGCACAATGTAGTTCTTGGCTCCATAGCTGAGAAAATCCGTCAGGTCAAACCGGAACGGCGCATACCCGTTGTCGTTGCGCCCGATAAAGCACCCATTCACAAATACCAGCACGCTGCGAAACGCGCCATCGAACTCGACCGCGATCCGCCGGCCCACGTCGCTGGCCGGAACGTCGAACTCCCGCCGATACCAGCCCACGCTGGTCTCCGGGTAACGCCGTCCCAGTGGCTTGTAGCCGTGCGATTTCTGTTCCTCGTCGCGCACAAATGGCAGCTCCACCGCCCAGTCGTGCGGCAGGTCGAGCGCGCGCCATTTCGAATCGTCAAATCCAGCCTTTGAAAAGTCGAAATCGCCCGTCTTCGCGAAGTCCCCTTGCCCCATGCCAAACCCCAGGTCGCGCGCCGGATCGCTTCCATGTCCAAACATGAATTTCCATCCAAAGTCCAGAAGCAATTGCTCCCGAGGCGCAACCGCCGCCAAGGCCGCAGCCTGCCCGGTTTCCGGCAGCCCAGCCAGTAGTCCCGCGCTTCGCGCCCAGGCAGCCCGCGCAACCATGGATGAAGCCGAAATCGCCAATCCTGAACAAATCAATTCGCGACGAGAAATCTTAGCCATAAAATCCTCTCGATTCTTTGCTGAGATCTCACTTGGAATTCAGCAAACCACTCCAGAGTGAGCAACGCCGAACTATAAATCCTCGCCCTTGTCCCTGTAAACGGTTTCACTCCTTTGCTGAACCCCGCGGCCAGACGACGCAACCGCGGATCCCGCCCGCACCTGAAACCACTAAATTGCGTCCACTCCACCGCCGGCGTCAGTGCAATCCAAACCCGCGTCAGTACGCCTAGCCATCGAAACAACTCTCGATCTCGGACTTAGCGTCCTGCGCGTCCCTCTTGTTCCGGGAAATTCGCTCCACGTCCGCTCCGCCCGCGCTCCCCTACAATCTTCTGTATGACCACCTCCCCCCCTCCGTGGACCGTCCGAGGCCTCCGTCAGGCACTCGCCGCTGGAGTTCTTCAGCCGACCGCCTTGGCGGATGAAGCCCTTTCGCATTCCAACCAAAATCCCGGCCGAAACACCTATCTCTGGCAAGACCCAGCATGGACGCGCTCCGAAGCTCTTCGCATTCAAGCCACGCCGCGCGGCAGCGACGGCCCCTTCGGCGACAGCCGTTCCGCTCTCTGGGGCCTGCCCATCTCCGTCAAAGATTGTTTCGACCTGGCCGGCGCGCCCACCACTTGCGGTGTGCGCTTCTACCGCGACCTGAATGGAATTGCCGCGCAAGACTCCTGGCTGGTTGAGCAACTTCGCGCCTCCGGCGCCGTCATCGTTGGCAAGACGCACCTACACCCGCTGGCTTACGGCATCACCGGCGAGAACCCCGAATTCGGCGACTGCCTTCAACCCGGCAAGCCCGGCGCGCTCACCGGCGGCTCCTCCAGCGGCGCAGTCGCCAGCGTCCTTGAGGGCTCCGCGGTCGCGGCCATCGGTACTGACACCGGTGGCTCCGTCCGCGTGCCCGCTTCGCTCTGCGGCCTGGCCGGATATCGGGCAACGCTTGGCCACGGCGACTGGCGCGGCGGCCTGCACCTTGCGGAATCCTTTGACACCATGGGCTGGCTCTTTCGCGACCTTGAAGATGCGCCGCTCCTCGCTGCTCCCTTCGCCTCTTCCGAGCCGTCCGCACAACTCCGCTTCACGCGATTCGCCGCCATCGCAGGCAGCTTCCTCAACGATTGCGAGCCTGAAATCGCCGCCAACCTCCAGAGCACCATCCGCGAATTAGAAACCCTCGGCCTCGAAGCCCGCACCATCGATCCCGTCTGGTGGTCCGAGTCCGCGGAAATCTTCTCGCCCATTCAGGCCTGGGAGGCCGCGCGCCTTCACGCCGGCCACTTCGACCAAATCCAGCCCGACATCCGCGAGCGCCTCGAGTGGGGCGCGCGCATCTCTGCACCTGAAATCGCCGCGCTGCGCCGGCGCCATTCCGCTTTCAACGCGCGAATGGACGATCTGTTCGCCACGCACCAGCTACTCCTGCTCCCCTGCGCCCCGGTAGCGCGCCTCGCCGCGGGCGCGGACCACAGCAAAACGCGTCCTCGCCTCTTGCGCTACACCACGCCCTTCAGCCTCGCCGGCCTGCCGGCGATCGCCGTCCCCTGCGCCCTTGACGGCATGCAACTGGCCGCCGCGCGCGGCTCGGACGAGCCGCTGCTCCAACTCGCCGCCCAGCTCGGCGCTAGCCAAAAAGCGGCAGCAAAAGCAGCGCCCGCACAATAACTTCCCGAGGTTCGCCGCTTCCTTCCAATTTCCACCGTTCCAGCTCTGCTGTTCATAAGCTGAATAATTCACAGGAAATAGACTTGCCTAAATGCTCCGCAATTTGCAACAATGGCTCACCGATACGCGAGACCTCCCCGTCTCCTATATTGAGCAGCCGGCATCCCATGGATCGTGAGGCCCAGACGAAGCTTCAAGAACCGATCCCAGGGAACCTGACAGAACCGGCGACCAACGCATTCAGTTAATCGAAGTTCGGGGGAGTCGAACCGAATCGGCATTTGCGAAAGTCAGACAGCAGCGCGACTTCTCAAGGACTACTTAACTGTTTAAGCGCGCGATCGTACAGGCATCTTGCTAGTTCAGGAATTCATATTGGACTAACCCAGATCGGAAGGGGTTCACACAATGAACCTTCCTCTACGTTCTATAGCTGTGTTCGCCGCTGGCCTGCTTTTTCTCAATGCGGGTCTCCGGACAGGTCTCGCCGCGAGCAACGACAATACGCCGCCTGCCGGCTCCTCGCCACTCGCCCAGACCCCAACCCCCGCCGTGGATTTGCAGCCGGCTGCATCCCCGAATACGGTCCCAGATACGGTCATCATTCCTGGCCCCTTGCGACCCTTCATGCGCATGGCCGGGATTAGCCAGGAAATTTCCCCCGCCGAATTGTTGCCGATGCTGGCGCGCAACGCCTTTCTCTGGGGCTACCAACTGGGCAAACCTACCGAGTTTCTCGTGCTGGTTGATCGGTATGTGCATCTGGCCAGAGAGCTTCAGGCGCTTTCGGGGCCCGACGGCATGATCCGGGTGGCGGGCTGCGACAATGCAACCCGTCTGATTCAGGTTCTCGGATACCAGTTTCAGCATGGCTGCGGTCCCGGCGGCGCTGTTCTGATGACTGCCGATGCGGAGCGCGCCTTCCTCACCATCGACTCCGGCTTTCCCATTACCGAGCTCGAAGAAGCTCTCCAGAAAGGCACTCCTTTTGCCTACTCCTTCCCCGGAACGCCGGTCCCCGTGCTGTTCAACGAAAAATCCTGGGCCGGAATTAGCCCGCTCAGAAAGAAATATGGAAGCGATCTCCTCGAAATCCTGCTGCACGACCCGAGCGTAGACCGCCTCTATTCAGCTCTTTCCCGCAACGACAAGCAAACCAACCTTGCCCTTTTCCAATCGCCTGGACTCTCGAAGCTGCTGCCCTATGCCGCCGTGCTTAATTTCTATGGAAGCCGAATCTCCATTCGCTCCGGTGAAGTCCAGGTGCCTGGCGGAGCCGGCGCTGAACAAGCATGGAAAGAGCTTGTGGGAGCCAATCCAAAGTCGCCGGGCGAGTTTGTCGAGCACCTGATTTCGAAAGATCGCGGATGGCTTGCGGCGTACTTTGACGCTTTGGCGCGCACCGGCTCAGCGCAGCAAGCTCACTTTGTTCAGGAGCCTCGTCTCAAAAGCATCTATGAAGCATACCGCTCAGGCGCCAACGGCTCTCAACTCGGTGCCGCGGAAGGCGTCTTCCCAAGGAATGCTTCGCTTCTGGTGTTCCTCACGCGCCTGCAATGGCAGCCGGACGGCGAACCTCTGGTTCCTGGGAGTCTTCAAGTCTGGAAGGAAATCCTTGGCCGCAGATCTAGCTCAAAAAGTGCGCGGGCACGGCCGGAAAACATGCGCGCCCCGGATTCCCCGGAGCTGCTCCTCGAGGCCTTGGCCGCTTCTTCCCTCATTGAAAACGGCGCCGGACCGCTGCAAATTTACCTCGCGCTGAGCGCCATAGACAGCGAGAGACATCCTGAAAGCAAGCTGTCTGAGGCAGCCGCGCGCCTGCTCTCCGAGAGATTTGTCGAATTCAACGCCTGGTATCCCATCTTCGCCGAGTTTCCTTCTCTGGACGACACGTCAATCTCTGGCTTTATCGACAATGCCAGTCTGATCGACAAGATTCAGGACTCTGCCCTGCGCTCCAATGCGCTTGGTGCGTTTCAAGCCGAGATCGGAATCTGGCAGATACTTGCCCGCCAGGGGCAGATTCCAGACCGAGCCTTGAATCAATCCTGGCAGAGTGCAATTAAACCCTTCTCTGACTGCTCCTCATCGATCAAGCTTTTTGAAGCAGCCCGCGCCTCGCTGCAGTCAACTCTGTTTGCCGCCGCCGGCGACGCGCACCTCACCCAGGATCAGCTTATCGATCTGCTCGCCGGTCCCGCCCAGGACACGGCCGACGGCCGGCGCGCGCACCAGGAACTCGCTCGCAGAATCCGCACCGTCATGGCTGACCAGCGTCTGGTCCCGCTTGATTCCCTTTTCGGCCTCTACGAAGGCCTCGGCGACTTGGCGCGCGGAGCCCATGTCGCCGACAACTTGATCCTGCTCGCCGGCGACCTGCGCGAATTTGAAATGCCCCGCCCCATCTTCACGGGAGATGAAAAATCAAGCTGGGCGCCCATCGTTTACACCGCCCGCCACGTCGAGCTGCAACTTCGCACCGACCTCACCGCGATCATTCGCAACCCCAGTTCACCGGCCCAACTCGAAGCTGCGCGTGGCCGTCTCACTCCCTTTCTTCGCGATACGCTGGTCGGCTTGAACTACGCCTACTACGAGCCCCCCGGCGCTCAGGTCTTGCACCACAATCCGCTCTTCGTCCGTTCCCACGACTTCACCGCCGCGTCTGTGCAGGGCATCGAGCACGTCTGGGGTCCTCCGAATTTGGTCGGTGTCGGGGTTACTGCGGGTGGCGGCACTTACCTCTTGGGTTCGCTCGCCGATTTGCCCTACGCCCTGGCAAGTGTGGAACAGGATTTCATTACTCCAACTAGAGTCCAGGCCTTGATCTGGAAGGAGGTCGTGCCTGGGTTCCTCGTTGACTCCGTCGTGCCGCGATGGTGGGGAGTCCGGCAAGACGAAATGCACGCCGCCGCCCTTTACCAGCGCGCCGGTGAGGAGCTCTTGATTGCTTCGGCATCCAACCCCCAACTCAGGGAAAATGTACTGGGCATCCTCTCCGACCGGCTGTCGCCGGCCCGCATGGAGCTCACTGAACAAGCCCTGCAGAAACCCGAAAGCGCCGCTTCTCTGATTCCCAAGTTGCTCCCCACAGACACCTTCTTCCTTGCCGCCGGCTTCCGTAGCAAGTATCCGGATCGGGCCTCCCAATGGGGGAATGCGAGCCGGGAGTTGGATCAGTTCGCCGGCAAAGATCCCACCCACGCAAATCCGAAGCGCCTCTCAAAAATCTTTGGTCTACCCCATCGCGAAATCGCGCAAAGCGATTCGTGCTCTCTGCTCAACCTCGACATATTCCCCGCCTCCGGCGCCTTCGATGGCCGCCTCTTTGGCGAATCCTGGGAATCGACCAACCTCTACTGGGCGCGCCTCGCTGACGAAACAGGCTATTCCCCCGAGATGCTCAACATTCTGGTCCCTAACCTGACTCGCCGCATGGTCGCGAACATCTTCGCCACAAACATTGACGATTGGCCCGCATTATTGCGTGCCATGGAGAGAACTGGCGATGAGTTCCGGCAAGGAGCGACTAACTTGCGTGGCCCTGTATCCATGACTGGGCAAATCGGCAGCATTCCAATTGCTGTGGCTTCAAAGAGCGGCCCCAAAAGCGGTCAGGAGAACCCAACGCCATGATTCGGCTTATCAGAACTTTCGCCTTCCATTTCACGTGGCTCGATGTATGCGCAGGTCTGCTTCTTACCATGGTTTCCGCTCCGCGGCCTTCCGCGCAGGATGAGACATCCCGTTTCCACGTAAATGTGGTTCTGGTGCAGCTCAACGTTGCTGTCACTGACAGCAAGGGAAACTACATCACCGGCCTCCGCCCGGAAGACTTCGAGATTACTGAAGACAATATTCCCGAAAAGATCGCTAACTTCGAAGAAGGCAGCAGCGAATCCTACCGCGCAGAACCAGCGCCGGCTAATTCGGCTTCGCCGCCCCCGTCCGCGCCTCAGAACCTGCCGCAGGAGGCAGTGAACACGCCGGACCTTGCTCCGCCCGCCAGGGTCCACACCCTCGCCGGCGTAACTGTGCCGGGCTTGGGCGGCGCCGCCGTCTTCATCCTTTTCGACACCAGCAACTACATGTACCGGAGCTTTGTCTTTGCTCAGGATGCAATCGCCGATTTTGTCCGCGCCATGCCCGACGCCAACAAAATTGCCTTCTACTCCTACAGTCGCGATCTTTCCCGCGCCGCAACACTCACCGCGGATCGCTTCCAGGTGGTCAACGGCGTACGCAGCACCGTCGCCGGAGACGATGCTGCGCTCTACAACTCTCTTTTGTTGACCGTCAAGGATGCCGCGCCGCTCCAGGGAAGAAAGGCGATCGTGGTCTTCTCCAACGGCCCTGACAACGCCAGCTCCGTTCCCCCGGAGGACGTGGCCGAGCTGGCGCAGTCCACGGGAACCATCATCTATATCGTCAGCACCCGTCAAGCCGAGTCCGAGCCAATCTCTTCGGCTGCCTTTGAGCGCATGAGCAAGGCAACTGGCGGCAAAGCGTATTTTGCCCGCAACTGGCGCCAGGAGAAAGATGCCTTCACCTCTATCCAGCAGGACCTCTCCCACCTCTACACGCTGAGCTACTACCCGCAGGCCAACCCAAATCGCGGCTGGCGCACCATTAAAGTCCGCCTCGTGCCCAGAGAACTCCAGAAGGACCACCTGCGCACTCGCGATGGATACAGCCTGATGCAGCAAGTCGAGGTAAACTCCGAAGCCGACACCGCCTCCGCCCTGAGGCCCAATCCAAACTAGCTGCCCTCTGCGTCCACGTTCCAGAGCAATCCAATTGAGAGGCCGCGATTGGCGGCCATTTGCAAATAGGGCAGGTGTTCGACGTCCAGGTTCCAAAAGGCTTTGGCGACGCATGCGTCGAGGGCCACGGGATCGGTGCCGGCGACCATCGTCTTCTTGAGCGCCACGTCTTCAGGATTGCCACCCGTTGGGCCGTTGCGCAGCAGGATGCGGTAGCAGTCGATAAAGCTGACCGTGGGCAGCATGAAAGTGGCTGGGTCAGCGAGGCTTTGGTGAATCTGCTGGTGCAGGGTGTTGCGCTGGCCGCCCAGAATACCGTACCAGTTCTTCATGCCAAGCGTGACGCCATTGAAGCCATGGTGATCCTCCCGGTGAGATTTCAATCAGGTGCATACGTTTGGGATCGTCGGTGCCTAACTATCTGCCGCATGAAGGGGCTTTTCAAGTAGAATACGGTCCATTACTGTAAAGCAGCGGGAAGGCAGGGCATTGACCCGATAGAAGAACTCATTCCGCTTGAATAAGTTAGAGCCGAAAGGGAGAGACTTGGTTTGGGCTCGTGTTAACCTTTCGCCAAAGGTGAAACGATAACCTCGCTCATTTGTACAGGAAAGATCAAAGTCATCAATAGGCTGCGGCTCCTCAATCGCAGCTGCCTTCAAACGGAAGCCGGTGAGTGCCATGAGTTCTATAACAAAGGATATTGGACGCGAGGGTGTTGATGGCGACACTCGTATCTTCGATGAAGTCGAAAGAACCTCCGTCCTTCGTGAACTGGATGCGATCCTGAACAGTCCCGTTTTTCAGCCAAGCAAGCGCTGCCAAGAGTTTCTTTCTTACGTAGTCCACCACCGCTTGGAGAGGAACGACGAACGACTCAAGGAACGCACGATAGGAATCGACCTCTATCAGCGTCCGGCTGGATATGCAACCGGAGATGACCCTGTAGTTCGCGTACATGCGGGAGAAGTTCGCAAAAGGTTGGCCCAGTATTACCAGACGGCCCCCAACAACTCGCCGGTCCGCATCGAGCTTCGCGTGGGCACATACACTCCGGAGTTCACGTGGGCACACCTCGCACAGCACCTGGGAGATTCCCTGGCGTCTCAGTCTGGATCGGAAGTTCAAGAGACAGCCCATCGAATGGGAAACGTCCAGGAATCCGCCGATGTCGCATTGCCACCGTTACCAGAAACAACGCGATCTTCCACGAAGCATAAGCAGCGGCTCATGTGGGTTTGGCGGGCGGGCGGCATCGTGCTGCTGGCCGGTTTCGCACTGATGGGGTCAACAATCTATAGTGCCAGAGCGCACAAATCAGCTTTTCAGAAATTCTGGGCTCCCGCGCTTTCCTCGCCCGAGCCAGCTCTGATCTGCCTCGCCAAACCCTCGGTCTACCTGCCATCGGTCAAGCTTTACCAGCGACATTCTAAGACTCCGGAGAAGTTTCTGAGCCCGTTCGAGAGGCTCAGTCAAAGGCCTGATCTGCAGCCTGACGACATGCTCGCGTGGAGCGATATGGTGGAGTACCCCGACTATGGGCTCGCCGCGGGGGATGTCCGCTCGGCGATTCGGCTTTCTTCTCTTTTCGGTCAGTTTGGCAAGAAGAATCAGGTCAGAATTGGAGGCAACTACTCTTTCGAAGACCTGCGTAACTCTCCCGCCGTCATCATTGGAGCCTTCAACAATCGCTGGTCGATGCAAATGATGTCCAATCTTCACTTCAGATTCGCTTTTGAGGGCGACCAATCGATCATTCAGGAAGAAGACCCGAAGGGACGGCGATGGTACACAGAATTTGATTCGAACGTCAGAGCTCTGGAGGACTACGCGGTTGTCACCAGGCTTCTGAATTCCAGCACCGGTCAATTCGTTGTCATTGTGGCCGGAATTGAGTCTTATGGCACACAGGCTGCGGGTGAGTTCGTTTCCAGTCCAGAGGACCTTCAGGCCGGCCTCCGATCGGTCTCGCCCGATTGGGATAAGAGGAACGTGCAGATCATTCTGCGGACCCCGGTCACTGACAACTTACCCGGTCCTCCTCAGGTCGTTGCGAGCTACGTTTGGTAACAAATATCTGCCTCTTGTGTGATCGGCTGCCTGATCCGAAATACCGCAACGGAGACTGCTCTGAGAGAATGAGGTCGTCGTTTCGTGCTGAGACAAATCTCCGTAAGACAATGAGCGGAACAATGTTCAACGAACGGCGTGAATTCCTTCAGGGAACGAAGTAGCCATTTATTATTGATCTCCGACTCAGCTCGGCCGATGCCTCCTTCGAGTCTCTGTCAGGCAGCAAAGCGAGAATCCAGGCCCGAAGATGTTCCACAAACCAAAGAGGCCGACCCGTGAAGAACAGAAATATGACACGCTATTTTCTTCTCCATTTATTGCGTATGAAAGACGAGGCGCAGACAGAGATTCCCATGAGCCGGACACAAAACTCCATCGCCGATGCTCGAGCTACGCATCCGCACTGATCACCTGAATATTGCGGTCGCCTGTGTGGACTCGCTTTCCGCGAATGCCCCCCGCACCATTGATCGTATCCTGCGCCTGTTTATAGACGTTCACAAGCCGCGGATTGTTGTCCGGGTCGTGCGCCGAGGCGCTATTCCCGCCCAGTGGCAGCAGAATGTGCTTGTTGGCATGGTAGTCGATGGCCAGCGGATCGTGTCCGGCAAGCAGAATGTTTTGGCGGCTCGTGATGCTTGGCGGATACCCAATGCACCCGCTCACGTGTTGCCTGCCCGCTGTCATGGAACCGTAGCTCACCCAGATGCAGTCGAGAATGTTCAGGTCGGACGCGCGCACCTCGGTCCACATCCTTGCGCATTGCGAGCCGAGATCTACATAGTGACGGTTGGCCGAGGTGCCATCCGACATGGAGAGCGTACCGTAGACGATTTTCATGGCCCCGGTCATTCCAATATCCCCACTGTGATCTTTGAGGATGGCGCAGTGGATCAGTTTGAGGTTTTGCGCGTAGCCCGTGCCGGTCCAGCGGCCCTCTTTGAGCTCGATGCGGTTGCCCCGTTTCGTGGTGAAGCATGGGTAGGAAATGCACGCGGTGCCCGCCTCGCCGATGCGCCGGTACCCATTGGTCGTGTGATCGTTCGCGTCGATCCATGTATTTGCGTGCGGATCCATCAGGAAGGCGCTTACGGGTTTGCCTGCGAAGACGGTGTTTACGAGATAATCGATCGTTGTCACCTGCTGCTGTTCGGCGTTGACCATTACCTTTCCGTCCAGCTCCGGAAAAGGCTTGTACTCGGGCTCGTCGCAATCGCTGTGGATTCCGTCAAACGCAGCCGGCCTGCCCTGTCCGTTTTCAAAGATGACCACTTCACCCCTGAAGCCGTCAGGGTGGTCTAGGATGCGATGGATCAAGCCGCGCAACATGTCGGTATTGGTGCAGCCGCGGCACTTCCATTGAGAATTCACCTTGAGCATCACCACGTCATCGGCGGCAATGAGCCCATCAGGGCCGCTCAGAGTGCTGCTGCTTGCGGTTTTGTAGAACTTGATGCCGTTGTCCGAAAGCAGGTGGAGCATGGCGTCCACACCCACATGGCGCAACTCCCCGTCGTGAACCGGGCAGCCGTTCACGCGGAAAACCTGCGACTTGGCGCCGACAATCTCGGCATGAGAATCATCCACGGCCAAGGCGCCAAACAGCGGGAGCGCCACAGTTCCGGCGACAGTGGTGCAAATGAAATCGCGTCGCGAAGTCCTTACGGGTTCCGGCATGGGAGTTTTCCTCTTTCTTCGAGCCAAGCTGGGCTCGGGATTGATTCTACGGCGTCACTGTCAATAGGTCTGTCATCGCCATCACAATTGCGCTTCGATGGCCGACATTTCCCTGCCGCCGGTTTGGCGGGGCGCCTCAGTGCTCTGAGTCGCCGGGATGCTCGGGAATGCCCGGATCATCGAGGATCTGGACCGCTGACGCCGGACCGAAGTCGGTCCAATCCTGAAGCACCCAAACCACTTTCTTGGCGCGTGTAACTTCCACCATCTGCGGCCCTTCATTGCTGCCGCCGCGCGAACAGAGGATTGTATTGCCG
>Ga0224555_1001510_pt1 | contig 31737 bp, 22 predicted proteins | sample 714S23034metaG_FD_180687 | JGI IMG/M metagenome (GOLD analysis project Ga0224555, IMG submission 180687) | Peat soil microbial communities from Stordalen Mire, Sweden - 717 S2 30-34 | ecosystem: Environmental > Terrestrial > Soil > Wetlands > Peat | place: Sweden: Norrbotten County, Stordalen...
CCCCTGCTTGCCTATGCTGTGGTAGCTTTTCTTCACGGCGGTTCTCCCTTCAAGGTTTGGCAACCCGATTCTTTCAGAATCAGGCTGAACCGCCGCTCAACTTTCAACTATTGCCGGGACATCCTCAGGTTCTGCGAACTCATGAATCTTAGGCGAGTGGTGTCAGGGTCCCCGTGCCGAGGTGAAACCAATGGGGAAAAAACCAGACAAGACAGTTCTTCTCATCGAGAATGACCGCGAACAAACGCGCATAATCTGTGCAATGTTCGACGATCAGGGCTCCCACTCTTTCGCATTGACCCACGTGGCATGTTTGGCGGACGCCGAGACGTATCTTGCTGGGCATTCGGTTGACATCGTCCTGATGGACCTGGGATTGTCCGATCCAGAGGGACTGGAGGCGGTCAGACGGGCGCGCGCAGTCGCGCCCCGTGTCTGTATTGTGCTGTTGTCCAGCTTGGCCGACGAGCCGAAGGCAATTCAAGCCATTCATGAGGGCGCGCAAGACTATCTCATCAAGGGCCAGATCGAGCCGCACGACCTCATGCGAGCCCTGGGCAATGCCGTTGAGCGCAAGGTGAACGAAGAGATCATGTTCAATGAAGATGACCGCGCCCAGAGCACGCTCGACTGCATCGCCGATGCCGTGATCTGTACCGACATGTCAGGAAACATCACCTTCTTCAATCCCATCGCGAGCAGCATGATGGGCTGGCCGCTTAAGGAGGCGGTCGGCCGGCACCTCACCGAGGCCTTCCGGATCGTGGACGCCACCACTCGCAAAGCAATCATGGATCCGATGGCGAAGGCGGCATCGGAAGACCTACCGGGGAAACTGCCGTTGAATTGTGTACTCATCCACCGTGACGGTCATGAAGCGTTCATCGAAGACTCCGTTGCCCCCATCCACGACCGTGAAGGGAAGGTCACTGGAGCGGTGATCGTTTTTCGCGACGTAAGCGTGGCGCGAGCGCAGGCAGAGGAGATGACGCGTTTGGCCGAACATGATTCCCTGACCGGTTTGCCCAATCGATTGCTCTTTTGCGACCGTGTTGGTCAGGCGATCTCTCTTGCACGGCGGCACGGGGGGCGGGCCGCCGTGCTGTTCCTGGATTTGGACGGCTTCAAACACATCAACGACTCCCTGGGACATGCGGCCGGCGACGAATTTCTAAAGTCTATGGCAAAGCGCCTACTGAATTGTGTGCGCACTCCGGACACGGTAAGCAGGCAGGGAGGCGATGAGTTCGTCATGCTGCTGCAAGACCTGCAAGAACCCGAAGATGCCGCCGCAACGGCAAGGAGAGTGTTACGCGCGGTGGCGGAGGTTCATCTCGCAGACCACTGCGAGCTTCACGTCACCGCAAGCATCGGTGTCAATGTCTACCCCGATGACGGCTTGGATGTGGACACGCTCATCAGGAATGCAGACATCGCAATGTATCAGGCCAAGAAGAACGGGCGTCAGAACTATCAGTTCTTCAGGCAGGACATGAATGTCACTACCGTCGAGGGCGAATCCCTCGAGGAGAGTCTGCGGCGCGCGCTGGAACGCAACGAATTGAGGTTGCACTACCAGCCCAAAGTCAATCTGAAGACGGGGGCCATCATTGGGGCTGAAGCGCTGTCCCGCTGGAACCATCCCCTGCGCGGAACGATTCCTCCGGGTCAGTTCATTCCCATCGCCGAGGAATCCGGCCTCATTCTGCCCTTCGGCACCTGGGTCTTCAGCGAAGCGTGCGCGCAAGCCCGAGCCTGGGCGGATGCGGGCGTGCGCGCAAAGACGATGGTCGTCAACGTGTCAGGAGCGCAGTTTCAGAGCGGAGATTTCCTGGATGGGCTTTTCGAGACCCTCAGCAAGACTGGCCTGGATCCGTGGTTTCTGGAGCTGGACGTGACCGAACGGGTTTTGATGAGCGATCCCGAGCGGGCAGTATTGCTCCTTAAGATCCTCAGGGATCGGGGCGTGCAGGTGTCAGTCGATAATTTCGGCACGGGCAACTCCAGCTTGAGCAGTATGCAGAAATTACCCCTCAATGCCCTCAAGATCGACCGTTCGTTTGTCCGCCAGATCACCACCGTTCCCGGTGGAACGACCACCTCGGAGAATTCATAAACATAGGTCGAAGCCTTAACCTCCGGGTCATTGCTCAGGGAGTTGAAACTGCTGAAGATCTGGAGTTTCTGTGGGCACACGATTGTGATGAAGCCCAGGGGAACTTTTTCAGTCGCCCCGTTCCGCCGGATCAGCTGGCCAAGCTATTCCAACCAAACTGAGCCTGCGCGGCGGCCCAGCCGCATAGAAATGGAGATCGTGGCCTGCGAGACCACCTGTGCGGTCAGCGTTACGCCGACGGTGTTACCGGCCTGAGAGTAGGTTGCCCGAATCTTCTCGAAGGCTGGTCTGGCGGCGAATCCCGGGGTGGTTGCCAGCGTGAATGTGCCCACTAAAAGCATGCAGGAGGATCCTAACTTGCTGCCGAATCGAACTACGCTCGTGAGCCGTTTCTTTTTTGCGATCCTCCAGGGAATCCGCGCCAGGGCCTGTTCAGATTGCTCAGGCCCCGACTAGGCCGCTTCACGCCGGTCACTTCGAACTATGCTATTAACTTTTTTTCTCGAGGGTTCCGGGCCTGGATGAGTTCGTAGAAGATGGCACGGGATTGGATCATTGCGGTACGGAGCTCTTCGGTGCTTGCTTCAGCCCGGTGGGGACGCACCGCGATGGCATGCACCACGCGGTAGCCTTCCATGACGCGAGGATAGGTGACGGAGAGATCCGCGGCCCTTTGTTCAAAGGTTTCCGGGGGATAGCCGCGTGCCTTGAGGAGCGCAGCGATCAGGTCGTCGGCTTCAGTGACCGCGGCCTTGGGGTGATCGACGAAGCGGGATTGCACCGTTTGCCACTCGACGGCGAATCGCTCCCGCTCGTTGGCGCCGAGATCGCGGATTTTCAGGGCTTCGACCCGGGACTCGCGGTCGGCAAGTTTTGCTTCGGCCCTCTGCGAGGAGCCGTGTTGGAGGACAGCGCGGCCGTACTCCGCTCCGAAGCGATTGCGGAAGGCCAAAGTGCGTGCTCCGCGCTGATGAACGAACCCTACAACTGCGACGACAACGAGGAAGATCAGTACAACTGCGGCACTGATAAGCTGGGCATTCGTGAAGTGATAAAACATTGTGTTCTCCTATGCGGGAATTCCTCGGCGGCAAAGGGTGAATGGGAGAGGCTTCCCTATTGGGGAAGGACCCTACACATAATCAATCGTGGGCGGCAAGGTGTATTACTGCTGGCCGGAATTGCACACTGTGGAATTGATGTGCCCGAGAGAAAAGCCTGGCGGAAATGCCATCTACTGCTGTAGCGTGAATAGCTTTTGGATCAATGCCGGTCGTGAGTCCGCCGGATTGTGCCACTACCTCTTGAATAACGCTCGGAGGCGCCGCAATCACCCACATTGAAGGCTTCGAAGCGAGTTCGACGGTCAGAGGGGTTCTCGCCGTCGGACCAGGAGCTTTGCCGCAGGAGGTCGCGATCGTATTCGGCTCCGAAATAATTGCGGAAAGGCGCCAGTTCCGCAGCTCGATTTTCAAAGTGTGCTCTTACGTCCATGAACATGCCGAGAACGAAGACGAAGGCGCCAACGATCAACAAGACAAGCGTAAGGTGGGACATAGCATTCTCCTTTGCATCGAAAGACCACGACAGCGGGAGCGACATGGCCACGCAAACCGGCGAACGAGTCAACTGTGGAGCAGGCTGGGGTAGTGGGGCCGGTCAGAATTGCTCCGATTGGGACAATGTTTAGGCCTATCGGAAACTTTCGGGGTATGTCCCTATGCCTTAAGTTGCAGGCGGAAGCATGAGCCCCCTGACGGATGGCATCGAGGGGCGCCTTTGTCCTACTGAGAATTGATTAATCTGCCAGAGTTTGCGTTCCGATCAATTCTCGCCGGCATTCCAAAAACCAGAAGCTCAATACTAACCCTGGTCAAGGTTCTGACGACAACGAAAATCTCGCGAATCAAAGGACGCATCAAAGCCTGCCCGCAGAGGGCGCAGGAGGGTTCCATGTCACAAACAGTAGTGGAGAGAACGGCTGACAATATTGCCGAATCAGCTCGCCAAGCTTCCGGCGCAACAAGCGCGATTTCCGATGCGATGGAGGATGGCGTGGGAGCCGTGCGCCATGTCGCGAACCAAGGTTGCGATGCTGGCGAAGAATTCCTGAATGAGACAACTCATCGCCTCCATCGACACCTTGCGCTCACTGTTGCGACGACGTTTGCGGTGGGCGCCGCCGCAGGAGCACTCGTTGGGTGGATGATGAAACCCAGGTAGATCGGAGCCGTTGACAGGGGTCTTCTTTCTCACACTGATCCGATGGGATTGCACTGCCGTGGGCAGTTTTCAAAGGACGCTACCAGCGGCTGCGCCCGAATTTCGGAACGACCCTCACCATTCCGGACTCATCCACAGCTTTCGAGAGTGCTTCCTCATCGATTTCCCGGCATTTCCTTGCATTCTCACCGATTGGAATGATGCCGAATCCGAAGAGACGCCGTTGGCCGTAACGACCGTAAGAAACCTCCGAGCGGTGCCTTACTCCGAGGTCGTTGCGCTTGTTCGATACCTCGACGGCCACACCCCGTTCACGACGAAGCATAATGTTGAGGGTGACGAGTTCGAGAATGTCCTCGTTGTGCTCGGACGAGGCTGGAATCGATACAACTTCGACCAGCTTCTTCAACGGATGGCTCAACCCGGTAGCGTAACCCCCGATAAGTGGAGCGCTTTTGAGAGAAATCGAAACCTATTCTATATCTCTTGCTCGCGCTCGATGACGAATCTGGCCTTGCTCTTCACTCAGCTCCTTTCGGCCGCATCCCTATCTCTTCTGACCTCGTGGTTTGGCCAACAGCATGTGATCGACGTTGGCGCCCGCGGCTTCACAGTTCTGAGTGCGAAGTAGCCGATAGGGCGATAGGGCTATCTTTTGCACTCAGCATTTGGAGGATTGGACCCATGCTCGAGAGTGGGTCCCGAAAGACGCCTTTGTGGCCAGCGCATAGCGCTGGTTGCTATACCTGTGCCGTTGCACGGCAGCATTCTGAAGAAAAATGTCGAGGGTGCTGATTAGGGTGCTGAAGCAATTTCTACCCGTGTTTTCCACTCCTTTTGAGTGCCTTTATTAGCCATCGGCGCTCATGGATTCAATTAGTTGCGTTCTGTGATCGTTCTGTCACGGCAGAGGTCCAAACACCCATCCGGACTGAAAATGGAATAGGCTTGTATTGACTAGGCCTTCTCGGCGAAGAGCTGCTCTGTCCCCAGGTCGGATCTGGTCTCCTCCCCATTCCCCTTTTCAGCAACGCGACCTTCAAAACTTCGGCACACGGATTGCGCACCCGAACTGGCCGTCCGGGCGATCGATGGGCCATGTTCACGATCGGTCGGCTGATGGCCAGTCAGTGGCCCTACACTGAGTCACCGGCTAGATGTTGCGACAGGATGATTACAATAGTCCATGGCGCGGCCTTTCCGGAGAACGCTAATGCGACTGTGCGTGATCGGAGCATTTAAGCTAAGTCCCCAAACGTCCATCCCGGCCCGCATCGCACATCCCGAACGGAGATTCTCTGCCTGTTGCGCGGCCGACTCGAAGCACTCGCGCATGGCCGGCAGATGCAGTTCTTTCAGATTCTCCGTCAACGCCGTTCTGACCTGAGGGGCCGCGCTCATTGCAGCACCTCCGGCGCACTGAACAACTGGTCGAAGACGTGCAGATCCACCGCTGCCACCTCGACATCGCGAACGGCCGTGTTGTGCTCGGCTCCCAGCATGGCCTCGATCCCCGCGGCGCTGATCGGCTCATCGCCTGGTCCCAACAGAACAAGCAGCGCCGCATCCACTCTGACCTCGCTGTCCCTGGCGGCCAACTCCAGGATCTTCAGGTACTCCTTGCTGCCTTGATACCGGCCAAGCTGCTCCTCAAGCAGATCGAAGGCCATGCGGAACTGGCTGGTCGGGAACAACTCGTCGCGGTAACAGTAGTGCTCGAAGGCGCCCGGCTTGCGCACCAGCCAGTCGATGATGTGCCGGTAATCCACGCGATGCTTCTGCCGCCCGCGCAAGCGCGGCATCTCGGCCACCTTCTTCTGCCCGTACCAGACCTCCACATGGTCCATGAACAGCCGCGCCTGCACTTGCTCGCCGATCAACCGGCTCGGCACCGAGTACGCATTGCGGTCCACATAGATCAGGCTGCCCGAGTCCACCTTGACCCGCTCGCGCCTGGCCGATTCCATGCGCCGCTCCGGAAGCTCCCGCATCACCGCCATCTCTTCGGCAAGCCGCTGCCTGCGACCGGCGTTCAACCGCTCCAGCATCGTTCCAAGGAAACGCCGGTACTCGTCCACGCTGGCGAAATCCACGCTACCGCGCAGCATCAACTCCTGCGCTACAGCCCGCTTGAAGCGATGGTGCCGCTGCTCAACATCGCCGTTCTCGTTGCCATGGCCGGCCTGCGTCTTCTCGCTTTCCAGGCCGTAGGAACGCATCAGACCCTGATAGCGATCCGTGAACTCGGCCGGGTCGCTCATATTGTTGACCGCCGTTGAAAGCCGGTCGGTGCGATGGCGATGCGGTACTTTGCCCAGCGCCCATAGCGCGTTCTGCAGCCCTTCGCTCAGACTCTCGAAGCTCTCTGAAAAGCACACCGTTGCTGCCTCCCAGTTCGAGTACGTCAGCACAAAATGATAGATCAGGTGCGGAAAACTCTGCCCCTGGATGGTCACGCCCAACTCCTCCATGTGCGTGAAGTCCGACGCTCCCAGACGACCGGGAGGATGTTGCTGCGCAAAGAACACCTCTCGGGCCGGACCCTCGGTGGCACGCCATACCTTAACGCGCCGCTGCAGCGTCCGCACCTGCCCGTCCTGAAACCGGCCGGGGTTCTGTCGCTGCAAAAACTCGAAGACCGTCTTGGCCTCAAGCCCGGCGTTATCTTCGAATAACTTCTGCACGTCGCTCCAGACATCAACGAACGGATCGGGCCGGGTCCGCCCGCGCACCGCCGCCGGCAACTCGCTCGGCAACCGGTCTAGGCGCCGGTACTTCCGCCCCGTCTTGGCGTCCATCCCTGCCTTGGACGCCGCAATCTCTTGGTTTCCCTCTGTTTTTATCAACGCAAACAACCTCCGAACCTGCTTGTCAGTGACCAATCCGCCTCCGCTCAAATGAACCGGAATACGCTTGGCCTAATTGTCGTTGGATCGGGAATTCTGTTTGTCGTCGCTCGGTACTTTTAATTGTCGCCCGTCAAACTACCAGCAAAACCTCTCAATCAATTCTCGATGGGTGTACTTTTGGGTGTATTTATTTCACTTGATTTTGCATTAACTTCATTCTTAATGGCTTATGTTGCGATGTGAATCCCCCTCTCACAAAGAAAACAATCGACTTATATTAATGGCCTTCTGTCGCTTTAGTCGCCATTGTCATTCTAATTCCGTCCTTTCCCCATCATTTGCATGACAAAACGGTCCCTGCATGACAAGGGAAAATGGCCAGAGAAAGCAACCTGCCGAATATATTCGATGCCGCCGCGCGATGCCACTTCTCACGCCAGGCAATTGAGAGAATGGCCGCCGACGGTTTCATCAATGCCTGAGGCGACTGTGGATGTTGACGAATGAGTCAATGCCGGTTGGCCGGTTTTACGCCCGGAATCCCGGAATTTTCCTTTCAGGCGCTAGATTTGAGCCTCGGCGATTCAGGATCAATTGACAACAATCCTCCTTGCCTCCAGGGCGAGCGGCTCGATATGATGCCCGCTGATCTGACTCCATCGCCAACTCCTCAAAGGAAGGAATGGGTTTCTCCATGCGGCTTCACGCTCGAAAGCTCATCCACAGCTCAGCTGCATTTCTTGCCCTCCTGTTGCCATGCGGAATGCTGGGATAATCGTCGCGGCCGTTCAACTCGCATGAGGTTCATCCCGACGGCCCGTCACCTTCCGCTATCGCGACATGGACGCGAAACAGGTGCAAGTTTCCGTCGCCGGAATGAAGGCTCCCCTCGCCATGACAAAGACCGACGGAATATGGAGCGTGACAACGCCGCCGCTTCCCCCTGAGATCTACTGGTACTCGTTCAACGTAGATGGCCAGCCGGAACTGGACCCGTTGAACGGGCTTGTCCTCCCAAACTACGTCTACCTGAACAGCGTCGTCGTGGTTCCCGGATCGGCTCCGCAGCTCTGGGAAGCCACCGACGTTCCGCACGGAGAACTGCATCACCACTTCTATAAGTCCAGCTATACCGGCGGAGTTCCGGGGGAGCATCGCAAGGACTACGTGTATTCGGCGCCCAACTACAGCTCGGACTATCGCGATTACTACGTCTACACGCCGCCCGGTTATGACCCAAAGAGCAGCCGACGCTACCCGGTTCTCTACCTGCTCCACGGATATGCGCAGACGGCAGCGGACTGGACGATTCCAGGTGGAGCCAACTTCATTCTCGACAACCTCATTGCACAAGGCAAAGCAAAGCCGATGATCGCGGTCATGCCCCTCTGCTACGGCTTCGCCGTGGATGACTGCTCCAGCGCGATCCTGAACGAAATCCTGCCAGCGGTTGAATCGGAGTACAGAATCCTGAAAGACAGAAATCACCGGGCGATTGCCGGCCTGTCTTTGGGCGCTGTGGAAACTTTGTACATTTCCTTCAATCACCCTGAACTCTTCGCATGGGTAGGGAGTTTCAGCGCAGGCGACACGCATCAGTTGCCGCATCCGCTTTCCATGGATCCCAAGCGAACCAACTTTCAGCTGCTGTGGGTTTCTTGCGGAGCGGATGACAATCTCCTTCCCACGAATCAGCGGCTGATTTCTGATTTGAAAAGCCGGGACTTTTCGGTGACCGCAGTTGAGGCGCCTGGCGGGCATGAATGGACGGCCTGGCATTATAGTTTGGTCCACTTTGCGCCGCTTCTCTTTCAATAGAACTGATGCAGCGAATCCATCGCGCCTTCTTAACGCAAGTTGGCTGTCGACTCCACTCCGGATCGCGTTTCCAGCTGCGACGCGCCCCCTGTTGCCGTTCTGGATGTGTAGTCGGTAACCCTTCCCCAACCCGGACAGCCCCCTCCCGGAAACCTCGGGATGGCCCCCAATCCGGGTCCTGTCCGGCTGGCTGGTCATCCAGGAACAGCCTCAGCTGTCTCGGTCGCAAGCAAGTTTGTTTCATGCTCTCGTGTAACGAATTCCTTGTTCTTGGACTTTATTCCTATGAATGCACTATCCAAGAACATTTCGCCCAACGCTTTCTCGCCTTTATCAAGTTCTGGCTCTCTTTTTCATGCTTTACATGGGGGGATTGACAGGAGCGGCGCAGGAACCGCTGACGCTTCGGCAGGCCATCAATGAGGCTCTGGGGCATAGCCCCGAGGCCGCAATTGCGCGCGCCGACAACCAGGGAGCCAAGGCGTCGGCTGCGATAGCGCGAACCCAACTTCTGCCGCAACTCAACTTCACTGAAGACATATCGCGGGGGAACGATCCGGTCTATGCCTTCGGCACCCGGTTGCGCCAGCGACAGTTTACGCAGGCCGATTTCGCGCTGAATGCGTTGAACTTTCCTCAGCCCATCGGAAATTTCTCCTCGCGATTCTCCGGCTCCTGGGTGGCGTTTGACTCTTTCAAAACACAGAAGGAGATTCGCCGCGCCGATCTCCTCAAGGAGAGCTCCTCGTCGTCCGCCAATGCGACGGACCAGGAGATCGCACTTCAGGTTGTCGAGGCGTACCAGTCTGTGCTGTATGCGCGGCGGGAGATCGATGTCGCCGGGCACGAGCAGGAGACGGCGGCGGCGCTGCTGGCATCGGTTGAGGATCACGTTCATGCCGGTCTTGCAGTGGAGTCGGACCGGATGGCGGCCCAGGTAAATGTGGCCGCGCGCAAAGAAGAATTGATTGCGGCCCAGGGCGATCTGGAATTGGCGTGGGCGCAGTTGCGCGAGGCGATGGGAACTCCGGAGCTCAAGGCATCCGAGCTGAAACCGATTGAGCCGCGCACTTTCCCGCAGCTCGCGCTGGAACAGGAGCTGGCCACGGCCGCAAAGGTGCGGCCCGATCTGAAAGCGATGGGTCAGTCGCAATCGGCGCAGGCGTCAGCACTGGAAGCGGCGAAGTCTGACTTTGGCCCACGCGTGAGCGCTTATGGGAACTGGGAGGAAGACCGGACATCCTTTGCCGGTTCGGGCGCAAACAACTGGGTGGCGGGCGTCCAAATCAGCATTGACATTTTACCACTGGGCAAGCGCGCCCAGCTTGCGCAGCAGAGCGCTGCCAAGCAGCGGATCGACGCACAACTGACGGCTTCGCAGCAGCACGTGCGCTTTGAAGTAAGCCAGGCGCACATTCATCGGCAAACGGCTGCGCTCTCGCTGGAGACGGCACAGGCTGCGCTGACGGAATCGGGAGAAAGTCTTCGCATCGTCAAGAACCGCTATGGCGCGGGTCTTGCAACCATCACTGATTTGCTGCGAGCCGAGGATGCTGAGCGGCAAAGCCAATCGAGCTACTGGCACGCCGTTTACGGCAATGCCGTTGCCTATGCGGAACTGCTTTATGCAACCGGGACCCTGACTCCCGATGCGGCGGAGGAATTGCAATGAAGATTTCCATCGGGGCGAGTCTGCTTGTTGTCTCCACGGCGATGATGGCCGGTTGTCATGGCGGCGAATCAGTCACAACAGGCGCCGTCGAAACTGTGCAGGCGCGGGTTGTTGAGAGCCAGCAGCTACAGGTGCCCGTCAACGTGCGCGCCACGGGAGCCGTTCACGCACGCGAGACCGCGCTCGTTTCCGCGCAGGTTCCCGGCCGAATCCAGCAGATATTGGTGCGCGCGGGAGACACGGTGAGAGCAGGACAAACTCTGGCCGTGCTCGATGATGCGGCACAGCGCGCTGCAGTCAATCAGGCGCAGGCGGGAGTGAAGGCAGCGCAAGGCCTGCAGGCGGCTGCACAAACAGACTCGAGCCTCGCCGCCAGCACTTTAGGGCGCTACCGGCAATTGGAGGCCGAGAAGAGCGTAAGCCCGCAGGAGATGGATGAGATGTCACGGAAGGCCGACGCGGCAGCAGCCAGGCTGGAAGCCGTGCGTGCGCAGACCGAAGCGGCACAAGCCCAGGAAAGCAGCGCGCGCACCATGCTTGGCTACACGCGTTTAGCGGCGCCCTTCGCCGGGATCGTGACGGCTCGGATGGCCGATCCGGGAACGCTGGCATCGCCGGGTGTGCCTTTGCTCCAGATTGACCGGGCAGGACCCTTGCAATTGCAGGCCACGGTGGACGAGTCGATGATCGCAGCGATCCATAGAGGAATGAAGACGCAGGTTGCAATCGACGGCGCTTCATCTGCGAGCGTCGCAGGCACGATCGCGGAGATTGATCCAGCCGCCGACCCTTCAACGCACAGTTTTCTGGTCAAGATCGACCTGCCAGCCTCAAGCCAACTTCGCGCCGGCATGTATGGAACGGCGGAGTTTGCCAACGGCGTCCGCAGCGCAATTCTCGTTCCGCGCTCCGCTGTGGTCGTGCGAGGCTCGCTTAACTGTGCATACGTTCTCGACAGCCAGGGAATCGCGCAACTCCGTTATGTCACCCTCGGCGCGCCGCAAGGCGATCTCGTTGAAGTTCTATCGGGCGTCTCCGCGGGCGAAAGACTTGTGGACGCACCTGCAGACCGCGACATTGCCGGCAAGCGCATTGAGGTCCGGCCATGACGCAAGACCTTGGCGTTGCCGGGCGACTGGCGCGCGCGTTTCTCAATTCAAAGCTGACACCGCTCTTCATTGCTGCGTCGCTGGCTCTCGGAATCTTCGCTGTCGCTATTATTCCCCGCGAGGAAGAGCCGCAGATTCTGGTTCCGATGCTGGACATAACCACCGCGATGCCGGGCGCATCTCCCGCGGAAGTGGAGGAACGCCTAACGCTGCCGATTGAGAATCTGGTGCATCAGATTTCCGGGGTCGAGTATGTGTACTCGACGTCGTCTCCAGGGCAGAGCCTAGTGATCGTGCGTTTTCTGGTCGGCACGCCGCAGGAAGATGCTCTGATCAAGGTCTACAGCAAGCTCTACTCGAACTTTGATCGCATGCCGCCGGGAGTCTCGCAGCCGCTGATCAAGGCCCGCTCCATCGACGATGTTCCGATCCTTGCCCTCACGCTGTGGGGCGAACACTACAACGGCTATCAGCTTCGCGCCATTGCCGCTGAGATGCAACACAATTTCGAACAGATCTCCGATGTTTCCGAGACGACGATCATCGGCGGCTTGCCGCGCACCATGCGCGTCGAGCTGAGCACGGAAAAGTTGAATGCATACGGCCTGTCGCCCATGGCCATTGTCGGGCATCTCAAAGCCGCGAATGCAAGCGTGCAGGCGGGCAATTTCGCCGAAAACAACCACGAAGTTCGGGTGGACGCCGGCAACCTCTTCACCAGCCGCGAAGATTTGGAAACGGTGGTTGTGGGTGTTGTTAGCGGGCGTCCAGTTTACCTGCGCGACGTTGCCGAAAAGATCACTGACGGCGCAGCCGACCCTGCGGACTATGTAATCTATGGCACGACGAACCCGGGCACGACGAACTCGGGCGCATCGGCAGCGCGCCAGTATCCTGCTGTGACCATTACTGTTGCCAAGCGTAAGGGCACGAACGCTACCGATATTGCCAATGCCGTTCTCAAAAGCGTTCAGCGCATGCAGGGCGTAACCATCCCCAACGACGTGACTGTGACCACCACTCGGAACTACGGAGAAACGGCAAAGAACAAGTCAGACGAACTGCTTGAGCATTTGCTGCTGGCGACGCTATCGGTGACTTTGCTGGTCGCGATCTTCCTTGGCTGGCGCGAGTCGGGCGTCGTGCTGCTGGCCATTCCTGTCACGCTCGCCCTTACCATGTCGGTGTTCTACTTCCTCGGCTACACCATCAATCGCGTTACGCTCTTCGCTTTGATTTTCTCGATCGGCATCCTTGTCGATGACGCCATCGTTGTGGTCGAAAACATGGTGCGCCACTTCCGGCTCAGGGAAAACCATGGCCGGTCGATGAGTGAGGTCGCGGTCGAAGCGGTCGCGGAAGTGGGAAATCCCACCATTTTGGCCACCTTCGCCGTGATCGCCGCGGTACTGCCCATGGCCTTTGTCCGCGGCCTGATGGGACCCTACATGCGCCCCATTCCCGTGGGAGCTTCGGCGGCGATGCTTTTCTCGCTCCTGGTTGCTTTTGTGGTTTCGCCATGGGCAGCCCTCCGCCTTGTTGGCAGGCATCTTGAAGGAGCGAAAATACTGGAGCCCGAAACCGAGAACTGGCGAACCAGGCTCTATCGTCGCATTATGACGCCGCTGATCCGATCCTCGCGGAATCGCGTCCTGTTCTTCATCGGAGTGGTGGTGCTGCTTCTGATCTCGGTTGCGCTCGTTCCCCTGGGACTGGTGCGCGTGAAGATGTTGCCGTTCGACAACAAGAGCGAGCTGCAGGTGGTGATTAATATGCCCGACGGCACGCCACTCGAACAAACCGCGCGAGTCGCGCAGGCGTTGGGCGAAGAACTTGCGCGCCAGCCGGACGTATTGAATTACCAAGTCTATGCCGGAACCTCCGGTCCCTATAACTTCAACGGGCTCGTGCGCCACTACTACATGCGCCGGCAGCCGAATCAGGCCGACATCCAGGTGAACCTGTTGCCTGCCAAGCAGCGCAGCGAGCAGAGCCACGCGATCGCAAAACAGCTTCGCCTGCTGCAGGATTCGATCGGCGCCGCATACGGTGCGCGCATTCAGGTCAGCGAGGTTCCACCTGGGCCGCCGGTTGTGCAAACTCTGGTGGCCGAGGTTTACGGTCCCGACCTGGCTGGTCAAACCCAGGTCGCCCAACAGATCAAGTCGATCTTCCAAAAGACTCCGGGCGTTGTTGATGTCGACTGGTACGTCGAGGACCCCGAGCCCAGACTGATCATGCGCGTGGATGAGGTGAAGGCGGCCGAGCACGGCATCGCAGTCTCCGACGTGGCTCATGCCTTGGCGCTTGCGATCTCGGGAACCGAGGTCGGCCTGATCCACGATCAAACCGCACGGGAGCCTGTGCCCGCAATTGTCGAGATTGACCGCGCCGATCGTTCCTCCGAGCAGGGTCTTGAGAATATCCGTCTGCCCGGCGCTGACGGCGGCATGGTCTCACTGCGCGAGTTGGTTACCATCGAACGCAAGACCATCGAGCCCAGCATCTATCACAAGAATCTGCGCCGCGTCGTGTATGTCACGGGCGACGTCGCCGGCGCCGAAGAAAGCCCGGTCTACGCCATTCTCAAGATGAACAAGCAGCTCGACCATCTCACTCTTCCCGCCGGGTACACCTTGACCCGTTACAACGCGTCAATGCCTGACTCCACCGACCACTACTCGATGAAGTGGGACGGCGAGTGGCAAATCACCATCGAGGTCTTCCGCGACATGGGGCTCGCATTCGCCGCCGTGCTCGTGCTCATCTACGTTCTTGTGGTCGGCTGGTTTCGCTCGTTCGTCGTGCCGCTGATCATCATGGCGCCCATTCCGCTTACCCTCGTCGGCATCATGCCCGCGCATGCCATTCTGGGCGCTTTCTTCACGGCGACATCAATGATCGGCTTTATTGCCGGCGCCGGCATCATCGTGCGCAACTCGATCATCCTCGTTGACTTTATCGAGCTGAGGATTCGCCAGGGAATGCCGCTGGCCGAAGCGGTGATTGACGCCGGTGCGACTCGCTTTCGGCCCATGCTGCTCACCGCGGCCGCAGTGGTGGTCGGCGCAAGCGTCATTCTCACTGACCCCATTTTTCAGGGGCTCGCCCTGTCGCTGATCGCCGGAGCAGTCGCTTCGACATTCCTCTCTTGGCCGACCATCCCAGTACTTTACTTCATGGTTCATTCCCGGCATCAATCGATGCCCGAACTCCAATCCGAATCCAATCAAGGAGACTCTTTATGACAGTTGAACGTGGTCTGCGGTTGATGGCAGGCGTGATGGTGCTTTTGTCGCTCGCACTTGCGCATTACTTTTCGCTCTACTGGCTGTGGCTGACGGTATTCGTTGGGCTCAATCTGCTCCAGTCTGCTTTCACAAACTGGTGCCCAGGCATGGCCATCCTGCGCGCCATGGGACTGAAGAACGCCAACGGCGGGACGAGCAACTGAGCTATCCATGCACGACAGACGATTTGCGGCTTCCCATGCCCACCGGCTCGACGACCCAGCACGCAAAGTCTGGCTCCCGTGCGCGGAGGTCCTCCTAGCCCTAGGATTGCGAGCAGGAGACACGGTAGCCGACGTCGGCGCAGGCACGGGATACTTTTCGCTTCCCATGGCGCAGGCCGTGGGCCCGGAAGGCAAAGTCTACGCCGTGGACGCTCAAGCCGAGATGCTCGCGCTCCTGATGCGGAAAGTTGAAGAGGCAGGCCTCGTCAACGTCGAGCCAATTCTTGCAGAGGCTGAGAAAACGTCCCTGCCGTCATCCAGTTGCGACCTCTATTTTCTGGCCAATGTGTGGCACGAGCTTGACGATTGGCGCGCCGCAGTGCGGCAAGCGCGACGGGTTCTGAAGGCGGACGGCAAGATTGCCATTCTCGATTGGAGGCCCGACGTCGAGCCCGAAGGAGGTCCGCCGCTGGCTCATCGCCTGGCTCCGCCTCATGCCATGGAGCATTTGCGGGCGGCGGGTTTCGATGCGGTCTCTCATGCCGAAGCCGGCCGATACTCCTGGCTTGTTCAAGGGGAGATGCGGCCATGACGAGACGCCGGACCAGCAGGGATTCCGCAAATGCGCGCCGCAGCCACGACGAACGTCTGAAGGATGAGGTTTACCGCCAGATGTTCCGGCTGGAGGCGCAGCGTCCCGGAGCCGAAAGGGACCTGGCAATTGCACTGCTACGCGCTTGGATGGTTTTGTGCAGAGAGCCGCAAGGCGCAAATGAGAAGCCCTGGCTGAAGAAGATCTCCCCGATCTGTCTTCAGATGATTGAGTCGGCTCTGAAAGCGGACCATGCCGCGGTTCACTGCGCCAAGTGAGACCTGTTTAGCACGGCTTGTGCGGTGTGGCTTCGAGAACCGGCCTTCATTCCTGCACGCCGGCGAATATACTGGTCTTGCTCTCGAAGACTCCATACGATGCGACCTGAACTGATCCGAGCCACGGAACTCCTGCATCGAAATACTCCTGAAGCTGTCGAAGAAGCGATCGGCCTGCTGCAGAATACGGTCTATTCCTTCAGCATGAAGGTCTGCGGGCATCGTGAAGACGCGGAAGACACGATGCAGGAAGTCCTTTCACGATCACTCGGGCATCTGGCCAAAATCCAGGCGCCGCAGCAACTTGCTGTCTGGCTTTATACCGTGACCAGAAACCGCTGCTGGCGCATGCGCCGCAAGCCGTCTCACGCTCCGATCCACACCTTCTCGCTGGATGAATTGATGCCGGATGAGGCTGAACTGGGACGATTGCTGCAGGATGCAGGCGAGAGCCCCGAAGGCAATGTCCTCCATGCCGAGCAGCACCAACTGTTGCATCAGGCAATTCTTCGCATCCCGGCGCCGTTACGCATCGTTCTCGTGCTTCATGATATGGAGGAGCTAACGACCGAGCAGGTGGCGCAGATTCTCGACCTTAAGCAGGGAACTGTCCGGATTCGCCTTCATCGTGCACGTCTGAGCGTGCGCAAGGAGATGAACCTGGTTCTCAGCAGCTCATCGAAGCACAAGAAGAATAGCCCACTGTTGGCAAAGATGCCCAAGAGGCTCAAGCCCAAGGGCCGGCAACGCCCTAATGAATGCAGAGACCTGTTTGGCAATCTCTCAGAATACCTGGATGGCAGGGTGGAACCCCTAACCTGCGAACAGATGCGCAGTCATATTGAGGCTTGCCCGTCCTGCGTGGCATTCCTGCGCGACCTGAGGTCTGCCATCGACCGCTGTCGCTCCCTGGAGGTCGCCTGTGACTCGGCCATCGCCGTCCGGTTGCGCGAGATTCTTACGCGAGAATACTTGCGCATGATCGTGATTCCCCGAGTTAGCAAGACTCTCGCACATCGCAACCTTGCCGGTAAAGTCCGGAAACAACAATCGAGCGCATGTTCCTGAGCTCGGTAGAATCGCTGTCCACCAGCAGGATCGGGACCGAGACGCCATAGTGTCGCGCGAAAGTCAAGAGTCGGGGTTGCAATCCCCTGCCTTTTTCCGTTACAGCAGTTCTGAGTCTGCTGTCACGGGCGAGTTCACAGGCGACAGCGCGGCCGCACGATCGTCGCCTCGGCACTGGATTGGTCCGACACCGCAACCTTTTTGCTGGAAGCCGAGGTTTTTCATACGGCGGTCGTCTCCAACGTGCGTGAATCATACCCCGTGGTTTTTAGGCGATCTTTCAGCTTCACCCTTCCAGGGAACGCGGAAGGCGTGAGTCTCGAGGCCGAACTCGACGGCGTCGAAATGGTCTTCCCCCTTGGCCCCGACCTTTACCTGACTTGGGCAAATTGCGCCGTCAGAACCGGTTCCGATCGAAAAAAATCCACCGTCTATCAGTGCGAACTCAAGCCTAATTACCGGTTCTGAGCTACGGCGAGTTCTCGGGGCCGAGGCTTCCTGATTGCTGGTCTTCGGCCCGGTAATGGAGATCTTTGGGACACGTTCTCAACCTGTTGAGCAACCGATCGACGAGAGAAATGAGGATTACCCAACTCTTCAGACCAAAAGGGTCATCCTTTTACAGCTTCGTTAATCATTTGAGGGCGTGACGCCAATGGTTGCACCCAACGGTCCCTTGGGGATTTCGACGCTCAGTTGCTTGCCGTTGCGAAGGATTACCAACGTCCTTGAATGATCCGGCCCCGATGTAAACCGCTCCCACAATTCCTTCATCGAACTGATCCCGTCATTTTCCAGAAGGACATCTCCGACATGTAACTGAGCCTTCATGGCAATGCCGTTGTCATCGAGCCATGACAAGGCGATGACAGATTTCTTCGGGCCCGAGCCGAGAAATGCGCGTGAAGCGTCAGAGAGAATGCAATCGGCCTTGGTCAAGTCACCGTTTCCCTTGCTGATATCGCATGGCTTCGTAGGCGTCCGGCGAAGAATCAGGACGCCAAACCGGTCAAAGAAATCTCTTTGTATTTCGTTTCCCGCACTATCCTCGGTGATTTTTACGCGGGCGAACCCCTCGGTTATCTCAACCGGCTTGCCGGCTTGATCAAAACCTGCCATTTCTGTGATTTTCTCGCTCGCATCGCGAACGTAGGTCAACACCGCAGCACCCAGAGTGTTTTTCGATGCCATGGGGCGGTCATTCACATCGAAACAGGCCCGTTTGAGCATTTCGCTTTTGGCATCCAGATCATCGCGCATGATCGCGCACCCATCTTTCGCAAGAATCGGTTTCGCGTCTGCGCCGAAATAGCTCGTAACGAGTTGCTTGCCTTGACCGCTCCGATCGTAGCGCACGGTGGCAAATGTGTCCGCCTTCGCAGCCACGCGCTTGCCATGCGCATCGTAGTAGGACTCTTCTATCAGCTCTCCGTGTAGATCGTATCGATCAATTGTCGTGTTCCCCGACAGATCGACCTTGGTGACCTGGGTCCTATGTCCGGCCGTATCGTACTCTATCTCCCCAAGGTGGGGTAAGTCTCCGGGCCCGTTTGCCGGGCCGCTGACGCCGAAGTATTCCATTCTGGTCATCTGGCGCTTTTCGTTGTATGCGTATTCGCTTCGGGCAAGGCCGTTTTTATTGGCCATGAGCTTGCCGTCCTTGCCATTGTTGGTATCCTCGGTTTCGAGACCACGGTCGTCATACACGCCTTCAACACAGGAAACGCCATCCGCATTGACTGCCGGAGTACGATCCGCGTTTAGATAACAGCTTCTCAGAGGATCGGCGAATTTGTTGTAGGTGACGTCGCTGATCTCATACGGGAAAATGGCCGTTGATGTTATGGTGTACCGGGTTTCTGTTATGTTTCCCCATCGGTCGAAACTTACCTGAGACTGGGAGTACCCAAGAGTTTTGGGAGGATTGCCTGCAGCGTCGTAATAGTTCCATCTATCCCTGCGGCCGCTTGCGTCGTAGTGAATCTTTACCAATTGATATCCATCTTTCAGGTTGACAGGCTTGGAATCGATCCCGAAATAGGATTCTTCCAGTATTTCCCCGTTGTCCGAATTAGTCCGCCGCAAGATGTGGATCCCGGAGCTGTCGTTAGCCGGTTGTCCCTTGTCATCGAACATGCTGATTTCAGATATATTGCTGTTCGCATCGTATGCCAGGCGAAGGTCGTATGCTCCGCGATCGCCTTTCGCAGGTTTTCCGGCACTATCGAAGAAGGTTTCGCGCGTGACCCGGTCCTGGGCATCATACTCGAAGGCACCCCGTTGATAACTGGGATCTCCCTGCTTGTCCATCGGGTTGCCGTAGATGTCGAAATAGGTCTGATCTATGTTGTTTCCGCGATCGTCGTACTTGTAACGGACGATATGCGCGCCGTCTGTCTGGCTGACGACCGGAGAACCGTCCACGTCGAAAAATGCCCTCTCCGTCGTGTTTCCCCATTGGTCGTATTTGAAGCGAGCAAGGGAATACCCGGTGCTGGTAAGCAAAGTGGGACGGCCCATGGCGTCGGACGCTTTGTCAAGAATCGGATTGTCGTCATTGTCGTATTCGATTTCCTCGGTAGCGTTGCCGGACGAGTCGTTCATCGGGTGTCCGTTCACATCGAGCGACGTCTCACTTGTTTCCCGGCCTTGACCGTCATACACAAACTCGGTGCCGTAGGCGTTATTTGGCCCTGGAACCGGCTGGGCATCCCATGACAGGTAGCGCAGAATCAGGTGACCGTTCGGGTCATGTTCGATTTGGATAATCTCTGCTTCGCTTCCAGCTCGCTGCGGCTTGGGCAGTCCGTCGGGTCCGAAATAAGTGGCATTCATCGTCTGCTGCGAGTTGCCTTGCGCCTGCGACGGCAGATACACGAATCCCCAGACCATGCGGTGATTCTGGTCCCAGGCGGTCTCGTATACCGTTTTTCCGTTCGTGTCCTTGTCATATTGAAACTCCATACGGCAGAACCTGCTGCTTGGGTCCTGATCGCCAGAGGGACGGTCAGAATTGAGAAGAGTCGAAAGGCCATTTTGCATGGTGGGTTTGCCATTTCTATCGACTGCTTCCAGGCTAAGGATTTCACCGCGAAATCCCTTACGAGTCACTTCGAATGAGATTTTGCGGTGATGCACCGTTTGGATATCGATCTTCCCGTACGGCACGATGGTTCCAAGTTGATTCGAGAATGTCCGGTAATAGGCGCTGGTTGGGTGGATATAAGCCAGCCAGTAGTACACGGAGTATGCGACTCCCACCAATGCCAATACTGCTGTGGCCGCCGCAACTGCCGTACGCCTGCGCGCGCGAGCCAGGGCGCGCCGCAACTCCTGCTGCTTACGCTCCTCTTCCTCGCGTAGGACGCGGGCGGCGCGAAATCCCCGGCTCTTTTTCACCACGCCGGTCAACAGGTCGTGCGATAGCTCGACATGACGCGTTCCCAGGCGATCTTCGAAGCGCAGCAACCGCCGATCCACCAGGGTTTCCAGGTCGGGCGGACTGACACCTTCGGCAAGGGCCTCTGAGAGCGGAAGCGTGCCACGGAATCCCGACGCAGTGAGCAGGCGATCTTCCACGAACAAGCGCACGGGTTCCGCCAGACCCTCGAAGCTGCGCTCATACATGGCCTCCAGAATCTCGCCTCGTTCTTTGGCCACCAACTCGCTGGTAATCGTCTCGTGGCCTAACTCGACCATGCGCCGGAACAGCTCGTGGCACATCACGCTCAGATAAGCGGGTTCTATCTCGGCTTGCGCGACGGCGCCTTGTGCAGCGCCGGTCTCTCCAGCCAATGCCGCGACGATGTCCTGGGCTACCTCGGCACTTACCCAAGGCTTGCCGGAGTTCACGATGACGTCGAGTGCGCGCGTTCCATCGAGGGGAAGCAGTCCCATTCGGTTGCGCATGATGGCCGGCAGAATTGGACGCAGTTGATCGAGCCGGGAGACAAAGTCCTCGCGCAGGGAGAGCACGATCTTGTAAGTTGGGGCGCCAGCGTCGACTGCGACCCGCTCAGTGGACTGCGTTACCCGCTGCTCGACGACGAGGGGGACGCGATTCTCGGCCAAGTCCGCCAGTTGCCCTAGAAAGTCCGATGCCTGTCTTTGGTCCTTCCCGATGGTGAACGCCTCCTCAAACTGATCGAAGACCAGGAGTGGCGTGACGCGATCGTTTCGCGGACCCCAAAAATCGGTGTCGTGAAAGAATTCCCAGAGTGTGGACGTGAATCCTTCGCTTATGCGGCTTTCAACATCGAATCCGCCTTTGTGAGCAGTGGCGAGGGTGATCGCCTTTACCTGTTCCACGGGGTCCACATCGGGATTGGCAAAGTTGAGCCTCAGCAACACCGGGAAATACATGCCGGAACGCAGATGAGGAAAGACCCCGGCGTGCAGCAATGACGACTTACCCGAACCGGATCGGCCGAACAGTACGGTCAGTGTTTCTCTTTGGATAAGACGCAGGATTTCCTCGATCTCCATTTCCCTGCCGAAGAACAGCTCATGTTGCTGTTCCGTATAAGGCGCCAGACCCGGCCACGGATTCTGGGGCGCGACCGGGATCGCGGTGACATCGGTGCTCATTTTGCCCTCCGGTATTTGCGAATTCCGCGACTTAGAAGATCGATGAATTCCGGCGGCAACCGCCCGTCCCGAAGCCGTGTCCAGTGGAGGTCCCTATAGGGCGAATCGACAAAGCGCGCGCCTGACGGCGTATCGTCAATGACGATTGGCTGGAGAAAGGCGTCCTCTTTGTGCCTTTCCAGAGCGGCATCTTCAGCCCATTTCCATTCCTTCAGCACGTAGCCTCCCAGGGCCCTGGGCGGCTGATCCAGAGATCGAGAGATGATGGCGAGGAAATACGCGCCGCGCCGAATATTCTCGCGGATGCTCTGCTCGAACTCTTCTCCCGGCTGAAGAGCCCGCTCGTCCATCCATGTGTCGATGTTGGCGGCCTCGAGCTGCGCCCGAATCTCCCTTACCCGCGCGCGATCCTCGCTGGCATAACTGAGAAACACGGCGCCAGACTTGAAGTCTGTCTGTAGCTCGGGCGCGGGGCGCAGAGCCACATCCCGATTGGCGCTGCGTTCGCGACACAGCTGATGCAGTTTCGCGACGAAATCGACAGGAGATTCTGTTGTGATTACCTTGGCCCGGCGCCGCATCAGGAAATCGGCCAACCCCGCCTCGCAGTTTGGGCTCACATAGTAGATATTGATCGTCTCTTCATGCCTGCGGCCATTCAAAGCGTGGATAAAGAACCGCGCCAGCCAATCAGGGAAGCTGCACCCAAGCAGGAGAACGGTCTTCTTTTGCAAATAGTCATAAAGATTGTCCGGCGAATACTGCTGATCGAGCAACGACCAACTGAATTCAATCAAATCGTCTTCGGTCTTGGCGAACGTGTCGCTCACCGCGCTGCTGGCGCCAAACAAGTGATACAACACAGTAGCCGAGGTGGGTCCGAAGTTGTTTGGCAGATCGATCCTGCTCTTGACCCCACGCGGCGTGAAGACGATGTTTTCAATTTCCTGGCCGGCTCCGCGCGCGTCTTGCAGGGCTTTCTCGAAAAGATGGTCGATTGTGGTGGTGACATAAAGAGAAAAGCTCGATATTTCCGCCAATTTCCGCAGCACATCGGGAACCGGCCAGGGGTTGCGCCGCATCACATCGTCTATGTCAAACGCCAGGTCGCCGGAATTCAGTTTGAGGCTCAACAAATTAGCGACATCGTAGAGAGCGTGATCATGACGTTCGGCGGGAAAAGGCACTCCTGCCTGCTCCGCAAGCTTTCTTCCGCAAGCTGAATAAAGCGACTGTTCCTTGCCATCCTCCTGCCAAGTCAGCAGCTCCGGGCCGATCACCGGAACCACGCAGCGCTCCAGGACGAGATTGGTGAGCTTATCCCATTCCCGCTCGGTCATGGGAAATGAACCTGATATTCCGGGCGATGGGACCGGGGCTCCAGCCATTTTCGTTCCTCCGTGTCACGAATCGTGGTAATACCTGAAAGGTACCACTGGGCGCAGGGATTCGGGAATTGCAAACTTCAGGCGGGACGCATGTTGAGATGACTGCGTCTTTCTATTGATCCGACGTTGTTACCGGCCATTAAGACGATCGTCAGGGTCGCGATCGCTACAAATTCTGCGGGGTATTTGCGGCGTAATCTCACCCAAAGATCGCGGCTGTGTCTGGATCAGTCGCAGAAGAACCCATGGTTTGGACCCTTGCTCTATAGACTCAAGGAAGAGAGGACGCTGCTCGAAGAAGAAAAGGTTTGGGGAGGAAGCGCTCTGGCGGCGACACCACTCCACGGTTGCGAACCCACAAACAGGAGAGCAAATGGCCCTGCACAACACCCGCAAACTGAATGCCAAGCCGACGAGCGCAGTCGAGTCGGACGTTTTGAGCAGCGATGCCCAGACCTACGTATTCCCGGAGGTCTCACGCGAGCCGGAAGCCGTCTACCGGACCATCCACGACCAGCTCGTCCTCGACGGAAACTCCCAGCATAATCTAGCTACTTTCTGCACCACCTGGATCGAGCCCGAAGTGAAGCAGCTCATGGACGAGTCTGCCGACAAGAACATGATCGACAAGGATGAATACCCGCAGACCGCGGCCATCGAAGAGCGGTGCGTGCACATGCTGGCCAATCTTTGGAACTCGCCTGAGGCAGCGAGCACCATAGGCTGTTCCACCACAGGCTCGAGCGAAGCGGCAATGCTTGGCGGGCTGGCGCTGAAATGGAAATGGCGCAAGCGGCAACGCGCCCAGGGCAAATCCACCGATTCGCCCAACCTGGTCATGGGCCCGGTTCAGGTGTGCTGGCACAAGTTCTGCCGCTACTTCGATGTGGAGATTCGCGAGGTCCCGATGGAAGGCGGCCGCCTGCTGCTGACTCCGGAGGAAGTGCTGAAGCGTTGCGATGAGAACACCATTGGCGTGGTTGTGACTCTGGGAGTGACGTTCACGATGCAATTCGAGCCTGTCGACGAGATCAGCAAGGCCCTCGACAAGCTTCAGACGGAGACGGGGCTCGACATCCCCATCCACGTGGACGGCGCGAGCGGCGCCTTCCTCGCGCCATTTCTCCAGCCTGACTTGCTCTGGGATTTTCGTTTGCCGCGCGTCAAATCCATCAATGCCTCCGGTCACAAGTTCGGTCTTGCGCCGTTGGGCGTCGGCTGGGCGCTGTGGCGCGAAAAGCACGATCTGCCTGAAGAACTCATCTTCGACGTCAACTATCTGGGCGGAAACATGCCCACCTTTGCGCTCAACTTTTCGCGGCCGGGTGGTGAAATCATCTGCCAATACTACAATTTCCTGCGTCTCGGCAAGCAGGGTTATCGCGAGATTCAGGCGGAGTGTTCTGCGATTGGAAGGTATCTCGCCGGCAAGATCGCTGAACTCGGCCCGTTCGAAATCATTTATGACGGAAACGGCGGCATCCCGGGCCTTTGCTGGAAGCTGAAGGACGGCGCATCCTATCCGTTCACGCTCTATGACGTGGCGGATCGGTTGCGCGAGCGCGGCTGGCTGGTTCCCGCGTATTCCATGCCCCCCAACCGCGAAGACCTCGTCATCCAGCGCATCCTCATCCGTCACGGCTTCACGCGCGAAATGGGTGAAGAGCTTCTGGTCGAGATGACCCGCACCGTCGAGCATCTTCAGCATCCGGTGGGCCGGCCGCGGCGGTTGGATGCGGGAGTTGGCTCGCACAACCATTCCGGCAGGTAATCAAGGCATTGCAGACGCCGTTTGGGGATTTCGCTGACTTTCTCGTGATCGGCCCTGGATTCCTGGACCAATGGGATTGCCGGTCTTCCAGTCAATCCGAGCTTCGCACTCTTACTGCGAAGAGCGCGTGGTGAGCGAGAATGAACAGCGTGTGACGGTCGGCGCCGCCAAAGACAATATCAATCGGACGCTCGGGCACATCGATCTGGCCGATCTCCTTCCCCGCGGGGTCGTAGACGAAAATTTGCCCGTTGGCAACAAACACATTGCCTTTGGGATCGACGGCCACGCTCTCACCGCCGCGCTCTGCAAATGGCTGGAGATCGCTCAGCGTGCCGTCGGCGGCGACCCGTGCGCTGTAAGTGCGATCTTCCGATGCGCTGCTGACATAGACCCGCTGACCGGGAAGAGCGCCGATGAAACTGTAGGTGTCAAGATTGTCAGAGAAGCGCCAGCTGGTAGAGTCCGAAGGGCCTTGCTGGAAGACGCGTCCGGCAGGCAAGAAAACGCTGCCATCGGGCGAGACGTACTCCTTTGCCTTTGGAGTTGACACATCGTCGGCAAACATCTCGGCCAGAGTCTTGTAGGTCATTGTGTTGAAGTCGAGTTGATTCTTGAATTCGCCGTTGTTCCAGTAGTTGACCGGCAGAATCGCCGCCGCTCCCCGATGCGGCGACGCGGGCTGTGGCGCGAGCACCGCGATCTGATCCTCCGGCGATCCGGGGCGGAAGCAATAGACGGCTCCTTCCGGGCCTGCGGAAGAGACCACCAGCAGGTCACCGGCCTTGTCGAATGCGAGATTGACTGGATCGAGCGGATTGTCGCGCTCAACGGTGAGCCCCTCGGCTGACAACCATCCATAGATGCGCTGCTGATGGCGGTCGACGAAGTAGAGCTTGCCCGAAGCATCCACCGCGGCGCCAGAGATAGAGAAGAAGCCGTCTTCCAGTTTTTCGACCTTTGCGCCCGGCGCGAGGACGGCAGAGGCATCGCCGGGCGCGGGCGTGGGCGGATTTTCCGGAATGTCGAGCACAGCGAATTCACGCTCGCGGACTTCGAGATTGTGAGTCACGTCCTGAATCGCATTCTCGTAAGGAAATTTGCTGACGCGGAGAAATGTGCCGCATCCGTTTTCATCGCAGATGGGGTAGCCGCTCTCGGCATTGATATGCACGTTGCGGAAATGAATATTTCCGGAGTGGTAGAGGCGAACCGCGGCGGGGAACGGCGCGCGGGAACGTGTGACGCGATAGCCGTGATAATTGGCGACGGTGATGTTCCGCGACCAATCGAATTCGAGCGAGAGCGATTCCGGACTTTCGCCGGCTTCCTCTTCTGTCTGCGGCGCATTGATGTCCCAGTTCTCGACGTGGTCGAAGATGATCTCATTGCGTACGTGGTGTTCGTTGGAAAGCTCGTAGACGTGGCCCGGAGTCTTCGTGTCTGAGACATAGAATCCCGCCTGGGCGAAAGTGTCAGGCGTCCAGATGTCCGCGAATGTGCCGCCGCCGCCGTGGGTCACCCAGAGGCTGGGATATTGCCCGTCCCAACGTTTGCTGAGAATGGAATCGGCCGTGTGGTTATTGTTATAGGGATTGAAGCCGGTTCCATGGCCGCCGAGAAAGCGCACATCGTCGATGAGCGAGCCTTCGCCCGACTGCCACAACACGCCGACGGCGCGCTGGTTGATGCCTCCGGTGTAAATTCCGAAACCGCTGATGATGTTTGAGCCGCCAGCGGGCGCTGAGATCACGGGCTTCGGCGCGCCCACGCCCTGAAACCCCGGCGTGGAATCCTCGACGTCGAACTGGGTCAGCGTCGGATGCAGCCCGATGAGGACGGTGCCGGATTTCAAGGCGAGCGTGTCGCTGACGCGGTAATGGCCGCTCGGAAAATAAAGCACGAAATGCGCATCGATGGCGTTCTGGATCGCGGATGTGTCGTCGGTCGTTCCGTCACCTACGACGCCGAGAGTATGGACATTGATCCAGTCGGAAGTGGGCGGCAGCGCGGGGATCGCCGACGGCGGCGGAGCGGGCAGGGTGCCGAGCGCAGACGCATCGTAGCGCATGCCGATTGCGCCGGTCATTCCCTCACCGGGCACGATGAGGCCGTAGTTGAAATTCGCGACCTGGTAGATCGCGCCCTTGCCGGGGACAGTTTTGCCGCTTTCACGGAAGAGGGCGAAGGTGGGCACATCGTTGACCACCGCGTTCTCGAAGCCGACTTCGGTAAGGGGGCTTTTCTCGTTGCTGATGATGACGGCGGCTTTCGAAACCTGTTCGAAGCGGCAGTCCTTGACCCACAACTCGTCGGAGTAGTGCGGATCGATGTCAATGGCGACCGGGACATTGCGAAAGTTATCGCGGATAAGGGTAAGACCGACCTCGTGCTCGCGCACCGCGGCGTCGCGCTGGCCCTCGAATACCGAATCGATGAGGGTGAACTGCCAGGCGGGCGAAGTCTTGTCGGTGAGGATGCCGTAGCGGCCGCCATAGAAATGGAGATCCTCGGCCTCGTTGCCGACCTCGGTGAGCGCGGCCAGGCCCGAGCCGATATGAAAATCCATGTGGCTGAGATAGGCGTGCTGAGCGACATGGAAGCGGATAGCGACGGCCGCTGGGTTGCCGGCGCCGATCTCGAAATCGATGTTGCTCATTGCCGAGTAGAAGGTGTCTTCGTCGGCGTCGGCCACATTGTCGTTCGGCGGCACGCTGCCTGGGGGCGGAAACGGGACGCGCTTGCCGGAGCGAAGAATGGCGGCCGGACTCGCGCCGGTAAACATGACCATGTCGCCCACGCCCGTTTTGAATCCCGGTGTGTTGTCGGCCAGCACGAAGACAGGGCGCGTTTCGCCATAGCCGATGAGACGCACGCCCGGCCAGAGATAGACGGTGCGCGTGAGCCGGTAGCGGCCGGAGGGCACGAAGACAATTCCCTCGCGAACGCCGCCTTCCGCTTTGTCAATGGCGGCCTGAATCGCCGCGGTGTCATCGCCGATTCCATCGCCGTGTACGCCGAATTCCTGCGCGGTGAGATAGACCGCCTTGGGATCGTCAAGCCGCGTGGTGAAGACGGATGAGGCTGAAGCAAACGACGAGACTGCAAACAACAACAGGGCACACAGCAAACGCTTTTTCATACGGATGTTCCTTGCAAGGCTTCTTTGTCCCCGCGCAGCGTTAGGCGTGCTTTGCGGCGTGGTATTCGCGGCGAATCTTTTCAAGGTTGACAGTGGGCTTGGGATATTTCATGCGCAGCGATTCCAGGTGCTCGACGACGATGCGCGCGATGGCCAGATTGCGAAACCACTTGTGATTGGATGGAATGATGAACCAAGGCGCGTGCGCTGTGCTGCAGCGGGAGAGCGCGTCTTCGTACCCGGCCACGTAGTCCTTCCAGAAGCCGCGCTCCTTATAGTCGGCTTCGCTGATCTTCCAATGCTTAGTGGGATCGTCGAGGCGCTCCTTGAAGCGCTTCAGTTGTTCTTCCTTGGAGATGTGCAGATAAAACTTGAGAATGTGGGTGTTGTGATCAACGAGGTTCTTCTCGAAATCGTTGATCAGATCGTAGCGGCGGGACCAGACTTCTTTGGGGACGAGATTATGAACGCGAACGATAAGAACGTCTTCGTAGTGAGAACGATTGAAGATGACGACTTCGCCACAGGCGGGCGCCGGTATGTGTGCGCGCCACAGAAAGTCGTGGGCCGCCTCTTCGGCGGAGGGTTGCTTGAACGGCGCAACGCGGCAGCCCTGGGGGTTCATGGCGCCCAGAACGTGGTTGATGGCGCCGTCTTTTCCGCCGGTGTCGAGGGCCTGAAGGCAGATAAGGAGCGAATGGCGGCGCTCGGCGTAAAGCAAGTCCTGCAACGCGAAAAGCTTCTTCTGGTAGTGCGCGATCTCGTCAGCCGCGGCCTTGTGACTCTTGCGGCCATCATTGAACGAAGGGTCGATTTTCTTGAGATTGACCTTGCTCCCTGGTTCGACCTTGAATTTCTCGAAGTAATTCATTTTCAATCTCCGTTTCTACTGCGCTGCTCCTGATTCCGCGAAAGTGCTGTCTGAGACGCAAAGCGGAATTTGCGTGAGAAGCGTCCGCTGAAACGCGGCAGCCGGCTCGACCGCAACAGAAGAAATGCTAACAGGCCGGGAAGACGGACGGGGTTTTGCCGGCGGCAGAGATGATCCAGCAAGACGTAACACGCGCGTAAACAGAACTAGACTATAGTCAAGGGCGGATGGTCACCGTGCTCGCGCCGCCGGCAACCTGCATTCGCTGCGATGCGGACAGTCAGAACGCAAGCAAGAGGAGATCAATGATGAAAAAAACGTTGCCGCCAGACTTGTTGCGGAAAATGGATGCCTACTGGAGGGCCTCGAACTATCTCTCCGTCGGCCAGATTTATCTTTACGATAATCCACTGCTCAAGCGCCCGCTCGAGATCGGAGATGTGAAGCACATGCTCCTGGGGCATTGGGGAACGACCCCGGGGCAGAACTTCATCTATACGCACTTGAACCGAGCGATCAAGAAATACGATCTCGACATGATTTATGTTTCCGGCCCCGGGCACGGAGGGCCAGCGGTAGTCAGCCATACCTACTTAGAGGGCACTTACAGCGAAGTTTATCCGAATATAAGTCAGGATGAAGAAGGGTTGCGGAAGTTATTCATCCAGTTTTCATTTCCGGGAGGCATTCCGAGTCACGCATCCCCCGAGACTCCGGGCTCGATCCACGAGGGCGGCGAGTTGGGTTATTCGCTCAGCCATTCCTTCGGAGCCGTGATGGACAACCCCGAGTTGATCGTGGCATGCGTGGTGGGCGACGGAGAAGCGGAGACGGGGCCGCTGGCCACCGCATGGCATTCGAACAAATTCATCGATGCGGCGACCGACGGCGCCGTGCTGCCCATTCTGCATTTGAACGGCTACAAGATCTCCAACCCCACCGTGCTGGCGCGCATCACGCATGAGGAGCTGGAGCAGCTCCTGCGCGGCTATGGTTGGACGCCTTATTTCGTGGAAGGGCACGAGCCGGAGCTGATGCACGAGGCCATGGCGGCGACGCTCGACCGCGCGGTGGAAGAGATCAAGAGGATTCAGAAGGACGCCCGAGTGAACGGGAACACGGTTCGCCCGCGCTGGCCGATGATCGTTCTCAACTCTCCCAAGGGCTGGACGGGGCCAAAGGTCGTCGATGGACTGCAGGTGGAAGGTACGTTCCGATCGCACCAGGTGCCGATCTCCGATCCGGCGGCAAATCCGGAGCACCTGAGGCAATTGGAGGAATGGCTGAAGAGCTACCGGGCGGAGGAACTGTTCGACGAAAAAGGCCATCTACTGCCCGAACTGGCCGAGCTTGCGCCTGCGGGAAGCCGGCGCATGGGAGCGAATCCGCACGCCAACGGCGGCATTCTTCTGCGCGACTTGAGGATGCCCGATTTTCGGGACTACGCCGCAAGCGTACCTGCGCCGGGAGCGCCGGGCATCGGGGACACGCGGGTGCTGGGGCCGTTCCTGCGCGACGTGGCCAAGCTGAACGACGACAAGCGGAATTTCCGGATCTTCGGCCCGGACGAAACCATCTCCAACGGCTTGGCCGCCGTATTTGAAGTGACCAAACGGCAGTGGGATGCCACGACCGTATCCAATGATGAGTTTCTCGCTCCCGAGGGACGCGTGGTGGAGATGCTAAGCGAGCATCAATGCGAAGGCTGGCTGGAAGGTTACCTGCTCACCGGACGGCACGGGCTGTTCAACTGCTATGAGGCTTTCATTCACATCGTCGACTCAATGTTCAACCAGCACGCCAAATGGTTGAAAGTCACAAACGGCCTTCCGTGGAGACGAAAGATCTCTTCGCTCAACTACCTGCTGGCGTCGCACGTCTGGCGGCAGGATCACAACGGCTTCACGCATCAGGATCCGGGATTTATCGATCATGTGGTGAATAAGAAAGCCGAGGTTGTGCGCGTATATCTTCCGCCTGACGCCAATTGCTTACTTTCGGTGATGGATCACTGCCTGCGCAGCCGCCAATACGTCAACGTAGTGGTTGCAGGCAAGCATCCCGCGCCGCAGTGGCTGACGATGGATGCAGCCATCAAGCACTGCACGGAAGGCATCGGCATCTGGCAATGGGCGAGCAACGACCAGGGCGGGGCGCCGGACGCGGTGATGGCGTGCTGCGGCGACGTGCCGACGCTGGAGACGCTGGCCGCGGTGAGCATATTGCGCGAGCATTTGCCGGAATTGAAACTGCGGGTGGTGAACGTCGTCGATTTGATGAAGCTGCAGCCGCAAACAGAGCACCCACATGGGCTCAGCGACGCTGATTTCGACACGCTCTTCACCAAGGACAAGCCAGTCATCTTCGCTTTCCACGCCTATCCGTGGCTGATCCATCGCCTCACTTACCGCCGAACCAACCATGACAACATTCATGTCCGCGGCTATAAAGAGGAGGGAACGATCACCACGCCGTTTGACATGACAGTGATGAACGATCTCGACCGCTTCCACCTGGCAATGGACACCATCGACCGGATCCCGCGCATCACAGAGAAGGGCGCGTACCTGAAACAGACACTCAAGGACAAGCTGGTCGAGCACGGACAATACATCAGGAAGAATGGAATGGACTTGCCGGAGATCCGGGACTGGAAGTGGAAGGGCTAGCTCGCTTAGCAGCCCGTGGTGCAAGTCCTGATTCATTGCCTGGATCTTGTTGGAGTATCCACAGGGATAGTTTGTAAGCTTTATTCATGGCGATGGGCAGGCGGCAGCATCGAGAGCAGCAAGAGGATTT
>Ga0224555_1001511_pt1 | contig 31737 bp, 19 predicted proteins | sample 714S23034metaG_FD_180687 | JGI IMG/M metagenome (GOLD analysis project Ga0224555, IMG submission 180687) | Peat soil microbial communities from Stordalen Mire, Sweden - 717 S2 30-34 | ecosystem: Environmental > Terrestrial > Soil > Wetlands > Peat | place: Sweden: Norrbotten County, Stordalen...
GCACCGCGAAGCGCCTGTTACACAAGCACGCCAAGCCGCGCCCGATTGGGCGCGTGCTCGGTGGATTGTGTAACGGGCTTGGAAAATTCGCGGTTTTCGGGACAGCCCGCAGCCGAAGCTACGCTAATTGTTTTTTGTAATAATTCTGGATCGTTTTACTCGGTCCATTTTCGGACGCTGGGGATTTTACTGGGGACATCGTTTCACGGCAAGCATGGAGGGATTGAATGATTTTGCTCGCGTCTATGACTCGGCAGGGGAAGCGGAACCGTGATGTCCAGGGTACCTGACATCTTGAGCAAACGAAGCATGGTGCGAGACATCGGCGGACGAGTCCCATCGATCGCAAGCCCCGTCCACTAATATTCGACCCAGCCAAGCCCGCCTGAACCCCTCCCCGTGCATTGCCGGCCGCTCCGTAAACGGGGATAATCGATTGGCGGGGGGGGTATTTTTTCGTGCTCCATTCCGGGCGAATCACCTTTGTCGCGCCCGTGTGCCCCCCCCCACCGGCGATGTGCCCATCGACCTCAAGAGAATATCCGTGCAATTCACGCGTCCCGACCCCACCATTGGCCGGTTTCTCCATCATGGATGCCGGACACAAAACGCTTCCGATTGGCCAGCAGGTGTCCCTACCGGGACACTTTGACGTGCCTGTTGTCTTGGAGGCAGCTCGCCCGCTGGCCAAGGGCTTTGAATGCCGGGTCCGATTGCCTGACGGCACCCTCGATGAAGCTGTCATTTCCGCGGAAGAAGCCACCGCGCTTGCCGGGGCGATACCGGCGGCTGACGATAAGACGCCGCTCGCGAATGCTGACCATCTTCGTTTGCTCGTGGAATCCGCCCGGATCCGTCTTGCCTACACGCACGACCGCCATTTTGCCGTCAGCATGTCCGGTATTCGCACGCTCCCGCACCAGATTGAAGCCGTTTATATCAAGATGCTTCCGCAGCCCCGGCTGCGCTTCCTGCTCGCGGATGATCCGGGCGCCGGCAAAACCATCATGGCCGGCCTGCTCATCAAGGAGTTAAAGCTCCGCGAGGCGATTGAGCGTGTCCTCATCCTCTGCCCGTCGCCTCTGACGATTCAGTGGCAGGACGAAATGCTCCGCTGGTTTGGCGAGTCATTCGACATGATTTTTTCGGCAGTGGACCAACAGCAACTCACGAACCCCTGGCAGCGTTCCAACCAGGTCATCGCCTCGATTGACTATGCCAAGCAAGACGAGGTCCGCGAGCGCGTCTGGCAACAGCGGTGGGATTTGGTCATCATTGACGAAGCCCACAAGTGCAGCGCCTACACCAAAAGTTCATCTGGGCGGGGTGACGAAGTGGCGAAGACCAAGCGTTACCAACTGGCCGAGCACCTTACGGCGCAACCCGCCGGCCACGTCGTTCTGCTCACGGCCACGCCGCACCACGGCGACGACGACCGTTTCGCCCATTTCATTCGCCTCCTCGATCCCGACCTGTTTCCCGAACCGCACCGGCTCGGAGCCAAGGCCGGGGAAATCCGCCGCGACATTCTCCGGCTGGGCCCGGATTGCCCGTGGGCGTTGCGGCGATTGAAGGAGGACCTCAAAGACATGGAAGGCTGGCGCCTGTTTCCCGACCGCCACGCCCACACCATCGCGTTCCGGCTGAATCGCGACGAATACGATCTTTACAAGGCCGTCACGGCCTACATCAATGAATTCCTGCCCCAGGCCAGCGGCAGGAAGAAACAGAGCGTCGCGCTCATCCGCACCGTCCTGCAACGCCGGCTGGCCAGTTCGACGCTGGCAATTTTTGAATCCATCCGGCGGCGTCTCGAAAAACAGCAGGCGCTCCTGAAAGAGTTGGAAGACCTGCCGCCCGCGCAACGCGCCCGCCGACTCGCCCAACTGCAAGGCCGCTTGACCGACGCCGAGCAGGACGAGGACGACCTCGACGAAGCCGAACGGGACCAACTCACCGATGAGTTCACCGCCGCGGTTGAACTGGATCAACTCCGCGCCGAAATCATTGCCCTACAGGAATTGCTCTCCCGTGCCCGCCGAGTGCGTGACCAGGCGGACGACTCCAAACTTTCCGCGCTTCGACAATGCCTTGCGCGTGCCGAATTCAAGGAATTGACCGACGGCCGGGGCAAGCTCCTCATTTTCACCGAGCACCGGGACACGCTGAAGCACCTGCACCAACATCTGGAAAAATGGGGTTACACGGTGACGGAAATTCACGGCGGCATGAATCCGCACGAGCGCAAGCACGCCCAGGAAGAATTCCGCACATCGCGCCAGATTTGCGTCGCCACCGAGGCGGCCGGCGAAGGCATAAACCTTCAGTTCTGCCGGTTGATGATTAACTACGACCTGCCGTGGAATCCAACGCGCCTAGAACAGAGGCTGGGCCGCATCCATCGCATCGGGCAGGAACGCGACTGTCACGCTTTCAATTTTGTGGCGGCGCAATCCGAGGAGGGTCAGGATATTGTTGAGGGACGAATCCTCACCCGCCTCTTGGAAAAGCTGGAACAAATGCGCGAGGTTCTGGCCGACCGTGTTTTCGATGTCATCGGCGAAGTGCTTTCGCTCAACGATGTCAATCTGCCCGATATGCTCCGCGAAGCCGCGCATGACCCGCGCCGCTTGGAGGAATACCTCGACAAAATTGAGCAGGTTGACCCGCAATTACTCCTCAAATACGAACAGGCCACCGGCATTGCGCTGGCCCGCGCCAATGTGGATTTCTCTGGATTTCAACGCGCGAATGTTGAGAACGAGGAGCGCCGGCTCATGCCACGTTACGTCGAGGAGCAATTCGTCGAAGCGTGCGCGGAGATCGGCTTGAAAATCGAACCGCGCGCCGACGGCCTATGGCGAATCGAACACGTTTTGGCGGACTTGCGCTCCGACCGGCTGGAATCCGTCCGCCGCTTGGGCAAGCCTGAAACCACCTATCGCAAGGTCACATTCCACAAAGCCCACCTTGACGAAGACCAGCACCTTGACGCCGTCCTGCTTGGCCCCGGCCATCCACTCTACGCCGCCGTTGACGAACGGTTGAATGAGAAGTTGGCCCTACTCAGTGGCGGCATGGCCCTTTACATGGACGCAAACGCACAGGCTGCCTACCGCCTGCACTTCTTTGAAATCAGTATTCGCGGGCAGAACACAAAAGGTGAAAACCTCACGCTGTACGCCGAGCTCGTCGCCTTGCGCGAAAACCTCACCTTTCCGCTCATCCTGCGGGAAGGCGGAGACGGTGAGAGTCGTTTCACCATCGTTCCCGCCGATTGCCTGCTCGACTTGCCTGCATTTCCAAACGCTCCGGAAAACATCCCGCGCTTGGACGCCGCGGCCGGGGCTGATTTCCTCAAAAGCACCTATCAAAGTGAACGGCGCCAGGCGTGTCAAGACGAACGGAAACACTTTGTCGGAGTCTGCCGCGAATACTTGGAAAAGTCATTCAGCGCCCGATTGCGCGCAGCTCAGGACCGTGTCATGTCTTTGCGTGCCCGTGAGGCCGGTTCGCCGGAGGTGGCGGTTGCCCGTCAACGCGCAGAAAATGACCTCGCCGACTTGCAACGCACCCAGAAGGAGCGAATGGCTGGCCTGGACCGGCTGGCGATTGCACGCCATGGCCCCGTGCGTCATGTTGCCACCGCCCTCGTGGTTCCCGCTACCGATGCCCCCAGAGAGGCCATTGCCGATTTGCTCGACGATCTGGACCCGGAAGTCACCCGCCAGAGTGAATTGGCCGCCGAGGAAGTCGTCATCGCCTATGAAGCGGCGCGCGGTTGGGAAACCGAGCGCGTCGGCCATCTCAAAATCGGTTTCGATGTCCGCAGCCTTGGCCCGGCGGACGCGCAGACCGGTTACCGCGACCCGGTCACCAGCATCCGGCGAATCGAAGTCAAAGGCCGCAGGCGCGGCCAGAACATCCGCCTCACCACCAACGAATGGTACAAAGCGGTGCAACTTGGCGATTCCTATTGGCTTTACGTCGTTTGGGATCCTTTGGGAAAACCCAGTGCTGAACCACTCCGTATACAGAATCCGGCCAAGTACCTTGACCACGCCAAGAAGGAAATCGTGGCTGCCCGGTTCTTCGATATTCCGGCGAATGCAATCGAACGAGCAGCCATAAAAAAAACGTCTTAACCACGGATAAACGCGAACCGCTTATAACATGATTACCAAAGTCAAAGTTGAATACTTCAAGAAATTCCAAACAACGAGCTTCGAGTTGGGTGACGACATTGTGCTTGCAGGCCCAAACAATTCCGGCAAAACAACCCTGCTTCAAGCTGTAGTTGTTTGGAACTTGGCCCTCCAACGCTGGCAGGCAGAACACGCTGAGTCCTCGAAAGCCAAGCAACGCACTGGTGTTCCTGTTTCACGGAACGATTTTACAGCAGTTCCCTTGCGCGAGATGAATCTCCTCTGGTTCGACCGAGACACCGGATACAGTGAGGGCGAAAAGGAAGGAGCGAAGGCTGGCCAACCCAAATTGGTCGCTGTTACTCTCTATGGGAAAGGCGACCAAGGCAACGAATGGAATCTGACGGTTACTATCCGTTATGCCAACAAAGAGCAAATCTATGTCAAACTGGCTGATGACCGAGGAAATCCGGTCACTGAAATCCCCCCTGGGGCGAAGGCCGTCGTTGTAGTTCATGTCCCTCCATTCTCAGGTATCGGAGCCGAGGAAACTGGTCTCCAATTGGGCTATCAAAACCGCGTGGTCGGCCAAGGCAAGCCAGGTGACATCTTGCGAAATCTTCTGTTGGAAGTCTATCGCGCTGACAAAGAGAAGAGTTCCGGCCTTTGGCAGGCGTTGTCGGATGATGTTTGGAATCTCTTCGGTTATCGTTTAAAAGAGCCGCAGTATTCTGAGGCTACTGACCCATTCATTCGGATCGAATATACACAGGGGCGGGAGCGAACCGCATTCGATGTCGCTTCAGCAGGTAGTGGGTTTCATCAGGTGTTGACGTTACTCGGCTTCTTTTATGCCCGCCCGGCCTCAGTGCTCTTGCTTGATGAACCAGACGCCCACCTCCACGTCATTCTGCAACGCCAAGTTTATGATTTGCTCAGGTCAGTAGCCCGACGCCGTCGATGCCAACTGCTAGTCTCAACCCATTCGGAGATCATTCTTGAGGATACGGGCGCCGAGCAGATTCTCTCATTTTACGGTCCACCTCATCGCCTGGCACTCGATACACAGCGCGACCAGGTTCGGGAGGCCCTCAAGCGACTTTCATCCCTGGACATTCTCGCCGCCGAACATGGCCAAAATATACTCTACGTTGAAGACGAGTCGGACTTCAAGATTCTCGCGCAATTCGCTCAGGTTCTTAAGCACAGCTTCGTTAAGTTCGTAGCATCGCCCTTTGTTTGTCCCATCCACGGACGCGATGTCCGCGAAGCGCGCGCCCATTTCTTTGGGCTTAAGGCCATCTACCCTCAAGTCAAAGGCGTTTTGTTGTTGGACGGTGATAATCGGAATCTCCCTGAACGCGAAATAAGCGCCGATAACCTGACTATCTTGCGCTGGAAACGCTACGAAATTGAAAATTACCTTTTGCATCCCAACACCCTGTTGCGGTTTGTGGAAGGGCCGGAACCTGACCTCCTGTCGAGTGCGAGGCGCAGGGGCGGTGAAGCGTTTCTAAAGGAAAACTTTCCGCCGCCCGCCTTGACGGACCCTCTTAAGGACAGCGACTACCTGGTTGCCACTGCTGCGAGCAAATCCATTTTGCCTGGATTTTTCGAGAAAGCCGACACCAAGCTTTCCAAGAAGGACTATTTCCAAATCGCCGCGCAAATGAGAGCGGATGAAATCCATCCAGAAGTCGCATCTAAGCTCGACGCCATCACAGCGGTTGTGACGGAAGGATTGCCCAATGATTGACGACAAGCGCCTCATCGAAGATTACCTGCCCATCGTGGCTATCAGTGCCGAGGCGTCGCGGGAGAAGTCGGTTCGCAAGGGGCACATTTCCACGCTGCATCTGTGGTGGGCGCGGAGACCGCTTGTGGCTTGTCGAGCAGCCGTGTACGGGGCACTGGTGCCCGCGTCGCAGTTCGTGCCCAATGGCGGCACCGATGCACAAAAGAAGAGTTTGGGACGGGCCAACGCCGCCAAGTTCATCACGTCCCTTTGCCAGTATCCCGGCTCACCGCAAATCATCAAAGAAGCGCAGCAGCACATTCTAAAAGCTCACGCGGAACGACTCTCACAGGAAACAGGTAAGGCCGTCTCTGTTGAGGACATCGTAGCGGGTCGCGCCCCACGTCCTCGCGTGCTCGATATGTTCGCTGGCGGTGGGGCCATTCCGCTGGAAGCCTTGCGGCTTGGTTGCGATGCCTACGCGCTGGATCTCAATCCCGTCGCCCATATCATCCAGCTTTGCACGCTGGTTTATCCGCAGAAGTTCGGTAAGCCCGACTCCAGTACGCACGGCATGGCCGGGCCGAAGAATGAAAAAGGAGAAACCACCTGGGGCGGACTTGCAGACGAGGTGCGTTATTGGGGCAATTGGGTTTTGGACAAAGTTCGCGCCGAGATTGGCGATTTGTATCCGCTCATCCCCGACCCGGAGTTCACGCCGCCGAGGAAGCGCAAGGGAGGTAACGACGAGGATGCCTTCGCCGAGCCGCAGCACGTTATGGGATTTGCCGACGACCCGCAGCAACGATTGAAAACGCGAGGCGGCTTCCTCACTCCGGTCGCCTACCTCTGGACACGCACGGTGCAATGCAAGAATCCGAATTGCGGCGCGACCGTGCCCCTCGTCAAACAAACCTGGCTGTGCAAAAAAGAAGGTCGCTACGTCGCGCTAAAAATGATTGCGCTCAAGGGCCAAGAGCGCGTGTGCTTCGAGGTGGTGGAATCTCAATCCACAGCGGGGCTTGGCTTCGATCCCGAAGCGTTCTCCAAAGCTGGTAATGCCACGTGCCCGTTCTGCGGCACTGTCGCGGACAGCGATTACGTGAAGCAAAAGGGCTGTGCGGGACAGATTGCCAACCAATTTATGGCGGTTGCTTGCACCCGCGAAGGACGGCAAGGAAAAGTTTATTTACCTGCAGAAAATGTTCCCAGTTTCACGCTTGATGAGGATGTCATCAAGAAACGCATAAATGACCTTTCAAAGCGGACGGGCCTGACGGTGCCGAGTGAACCAATCGTGGACGACGCCAAGAACAGTTTCTGGGCTCGGCTTTACGGCATGACAAACTATGGCCAACTTTTCACGCATCGACAGATGCTAACACTGCTCACCTTCTCGGCGGCAATACGCGGTGTAGCGGATGTGCTGACCCCGACCTCTCCAGAGCACGCCAAGGCGACGGTCACGCTTCTCGCCGCAATGGTGGACAAGCTCGCTGATTTTGACTCGACTCAATGTATGTGGAACTACACGGGCGGACGCGGCGTGAAGAACAGCTTCCCACGCCAAGGCGTACCAATGGCTTGGGATTTCGCAGAAACGAATCCATTTAATCCGGCAGGTGCAAGCTGGCTTTCAATTCTGGAAGATACTCCTGCCGCAGTTGAGATGTTGACCAGCGTGGATTTGTTCGGCGCAGTGACTCGCGGTTCCGCAGCAAGCATCGCCCAACCTGATGGATACTTTGATGCAGTGATTACTGACCCGCCTTACTACGACAATGTTTCGTACGCCGATCTGTCAGATTTTTTCTTCGTGTGGCTTAAACGCACCGTCGGCCACCTTTATCCCGAACACTTCTCTGGGAACGGAACACCGAAAAAGAGCGAAGCCGTATCCGACGCATCGCGGCACGAGGGCGATCAGACCCGTGCAAAGACTGCGTACGAGGAGATGATGTCTCATGCCCTCGGTGAAGCAGTTCGCGTTTTGAAGCCCGGCGGCATCTTCACTATCGTATATGCACACAAAACGACTTTGGGTTGGTCCACACTCGTTGATGCTTTGCGCCGGTCAGGATGCGAAGTTGTGGAAGCTTGGCCATTGGACACCGAACGAGGAGCGCGCATGATTGCTGTGGGGTCAGCCGCCCTTGCCTCCAGCATCTTCTTGGTTGCCCGCAAACGCGACGGCGCAAACACAGGCTGCGAGGACCAAGTTCGCCCCGAATTGGAATCCATCGTGCGCGAGCGTGTGGAAACGCTTTGGGACATGGGCATTTCAGGCGCGGACCTGGTGATTGCGAGCGTCGGCGCGGGCTTGCGCGCCTTCACCCGGTTCGCTCGCGTCGAATACGCCAATGGTGAGGAAGTTCCCGCTGAGCGTTTTCTGTTTGAAGTCGAAACTGTCGTGCTCGATACCGTTCTCGCCAGGCTCTCCAAGGAGGTCGGCGGCAAGGGCGGCCAATATAGTTTGGCGAGCTTGGACACGGCTTCGCGGTTTTACGTGTTGTGGCGTTATACCTACGGCGCAGCCGAGCTGGATGCAGGCGAGGCTATCATTTTCGCCAATGGCACGCACGTCGAACTGGAAGGCCAGCACGGTTTAACGGGCGGCAACCATGCGCTCGTGGAGAAGAAGAAAGGCAAATATCGCCTGCGCGATTTCAGCGAGCGCGGTTCCTTCGACAAGCTTGGCTTGCCTTCCGACAACGGCCAGCCAGCGCCACTGGTTGACGCACTTCAGCGGACTCTTTGGTTGATGGAGAACAGACCGACCGAGCTTTCCATATTTTTGCGCGATGCACAACCCAACCGGGAAGCCCTGCGCCTTGTCGCCCAAGCGCTCGCCGGCCCCGCCTTGAAAGGCGGCGAGATGGGTGATGTTTCGCCCACCGCCGAGTTGTCCGCCTTGGCAAAGCTGACAGCGAATTGGCAGAGCGTGGTTGAAGACTCCGTACAGACCACGGGCGAGCGCGAGGAAAAGAAGATTGGCCAAAGGCAGTTGAAGGTTTAAGAGAATCACTGAGCTATGCCTGCCAACAAAACAGACCGCGCATTCATGGAAATGGCCGTGCAGGAAATGCGAAAGTCGCGTTCCGAACACACCAGCAAACATGATCCCTTGGTCGGCGCGGTACTTGTTGGGAAGGGCGGCAAACTCTTGGGCGCTACACACCGGGGCGATTTACGTGTGGGCGATCACGCGGAGTACACATTGATTGAGCGGTATCTGGGGGACAAGAATCTGGAGGGTTCCACACTTTACGTCACACTGGAACCTTGTACCCGCCGCAATCCTCCCAAGAAGGCGTGCGCAGAACGTGTGGTGAACGCTCGCGTGGGTCGGGCCTTCATCGGCATGACGGATCCCAACCCCGACATCTGCGGGCGAGGGGTTCAGCATTTGTTGAATCACGGCGTGGAGGTTGATTTTTTCGACCTTGATCTGGTCCGGCAAATTCGGCAGGAAAACCAGGAATTCATTGAATATTACGAGACGCAAGAGAAAAAGCCTCTGACCGACACCGAACCGTTTGAGGGGCCATCCCCCAAAGAACTGGAAGTGGTGGCCAGAGCCTCTTTCGACGATCTTTCAAATGAGGCTTTATCTCGTTACATGGCGCAGCGAGGTCTTGAAGCTCCAGGAAAAGCGGGCGTGCGAAAGATGCTGGCGGGTGCTGGTTACCTCGGCCGGACGCCGGACGGCAAACTTGCTCCGACAGTGGCAGGCATCGTATTATTCGCCACCGCCCCGGCAGAAATTCTTCCGCAATGCCGGGTCTCCATCGAAGCGAGGAAAGCTGGGGCAAGCATAACCGGGGATTTTGAAGGACCGTTGACAGCCTTCCGTGATCATCTTGACAAGTTCCTTAAAGAGAACATGCGGCACTTTACGGAGATCCGGGAGCTTGATCGCGTAACGGTGGGAGAATACCCCTTGGAAGCCCTTCGCGAGGCTTGCTTCAACGCCGTGGTCCACCGTCAGTATCTCGCAGGCGCCCGCGTTCATATCACCCTTAAGGAAACCGAGGTCGAGATACGCAGCCCCGGTGGTTTGCTCAAGCCCCTTTCTCTCAGCCGGGTACGAGCATTCAATGCGCCGCCATACAGCCGCAACCCGCACATCGCGTTGGCGGTCCAGCGCTTAGGCTGGATCGAAGAGAAAGGATCGGGATTGGCTCGGATGCGGGATGCAATGGTGGCGCATGGATTACGACCTCCGTCTTTCGATTTCAAGGATGGCTATTTTATTGTGACGTTGCCGGGACAGGACCAAGCATGGTCAAGCGTCCGCCTCAGTCCAGGAGCTTTTGCGGCTTTGGATGAGCCACAGAGGAAAATCGTTGAGATAGTCCTCGCCAAAGGTCGTATTGCAACAAAGGACTCCGCCAAATCGCTCAACGTCAGCGTTGCCACTGCCCGCCGGTATCTGGGCAATCTCGTGAAAAAGGGAATCTTGGAAAGCCGTGGCAGGGGGTCGCGCCTGACCTACCAATTAGGAGGTGGTGAATGAACACGGCTGTTTACGACGGTTTCTTACCAGACTATTACCACGGCATTCGTGCGGGGACGCCCTCCGGCCCCCGCGCGGTATCCCTCTGGTGCCCGCGCGTTGCCTTTCCAAGATCCGCTCAGGATCCGCTCAAGACCCGCTCAAGACCCGCGCGGTATCCACAAATTATTCGCGCGGAGGCCGTGTCCCACCCGCGCGTTACCCGCTCACTACCCGCTCACTATCCGCTCAGGACCCGCTTAAGGCCCGCGCGTTACTCGGACCGCGTTCGCGCGGAGGCTCTGAAATCTAATTTCGATACCACGCCCAGCAATCCAGCAGAATTCGGCGCGGTCATCAGGGTCATCATCACCGTCACCACTGTCACCAACGCCAACAGCACCACCACCAGCACGGCTGCCACCGCCGCCGCCGTCGCCACCACCAACATCAACATCACCACCAGCGGCATCACCACCAATGGGGGCAAGCGTCCCACATCCGTTTTTCATTTCTTCACGGCAAAATCACTCTTATGAGCACCACAATCATCAAACCCTGGGTCGAATCGGTAATCCTTCACCCGGATGTTCTATCCCCGAATTTTTCCGAGGATATTTTTGCCCTCGACTTGGGGCCATTGGCCGACGGCAACAAAAATGTGCCCGCAGTATATCGTGACCCGGAGCAATTCTTCCGCGCCTCCTATCTGACGAATGGTTTGAAGTCGCTGTTGCAGGATGTACTGTCGCGCCTGTCTGGCGGCGCAGGCAACCGGGTCTTGAAGCTCACCACACCCTTTGGCGGCGGCAAATCTCACACGCTCGCGGCGCTCTATCACGCCGCGCGCAATCGCAAGGCGCTTGATGCCATTCCTGAAGGAAAGTCATTGCCCATTCCAGGCACCGTCAGGATTGCCGTCGTGGATGGGCAATTTTTTAATGCGCAAAAAGGCAAGGAAGCCGACGCGGCATCGACCGCCGATTCCCATGCACCGGAATTATCGAATGACGCCGCGCAATTGCTTCGTGAGGCTAAAAAAGATCCAGAAGGCAAAATCCGGCGATATGAGCTTTTCCGAGCATTCCGGATGGAAACGAACGGCCGAGAGTTTGCGGTTCCAACTGATCCCCAAAGCAGGGCTCTGTGGGAAGCGGCTCTCGAAGAATTGGAACGTGGTGGATTCGTCAAGGCGATGAGTCATGAACGGAAATGGTTTCTTGTTACGCAGAGAGGCTTTGACCAAGACGCGATCGCACACGCGCAAACGCTGTGGGGTTGGATTGCGTTCAAACTCGGCGGCAAGAAGGGCTACGAACTTTTGAGGCAAAACGATGAGGCCCGTGTCGCGCCGGGCGCCGACGACATCCTGAAATTGCTGGGCGATGAGCCAAATCTGATCCTGCTGGATGAAGTCCTCGAATACCTCATCAGCGCGGGGGGCATCAAAGTTCTCGAAACGACCTTGCGTGACGAGACGTTGAACTTCCTTAAACGTCTCACAGTGGCAGTCAGCAACGCGCCCAAGAGTGTGCTGGTCTTCTCCCTGCAATCGAGCAAACGCGAATCGCTCGACTACATCAATTTGCTCCAAACAGTTGACCATCTTGCCGCGCGCAAAGACCAATTACGTGAGCCGGTCGAGAAGGATGAAGTGCTTCGCGTCGTCCAGCGCCGCTTATTAGGTGCAATGCCCTCTGAAGTGGATTCCACGCCAGCTGCGACCGCTTATCAGGAAGTCGTGACGCAAATGCGCCGGGCCTATGCGAAGACGCCGGCAGAACAACAGCAGGCGGAACAGGAAGGTGTTGAATTGCGCGACCGCATTCGCGCCGCGTATCCGTTCCATCCGGCACTCATTGACTTGATGCGCGAACGTTGGGCGGCCATCCCTGACTTCCAACGTACGCGCGGGGCGTTGCGTTTTCTTTCAGTGTGCTTGCGCACCGCGCACGCCGCCGGAACCAGCAGGGCCGTATTGGGACCGGGCGATGTTCCTCTCCACGATCCGTCCGTGCGGCTGGCATTTTTTAAAGAGGTCGGCCAGCAATCAGACTTCCAGGCCTGCTTGGAGCACGATTTTGTTGGGGCCAACGCCCGCGCCCGGCGCATCGACGAACGGCGGGCCAAGGAATTCCCCGCCGAGGCACTGAAACGCCCGGCCACCCGGATTGCCACGACCATTTTAATGTATTCCTTCGGCGGACTTAGACGCGAGGGGGCCAGCGAGACGGAAATGCTTCCGCCGGGAATCACCGAGGCCGATTTGCTCGCCATCTGCGTTGGTCCGAGCCTGGACAGCACGACGATCCTCGCCTGTTTGAAAGAGTTGAAGGAGCAATGCCTTTACCTTCACTTTGACGGCGTTCGCTACTGCTTCAAGAAAGACCCCAACATCACCCTGCTGGTTGAGCAGGAAGCCGACGTGGTCGCCCGCGATGAGGATTTGGTCCGGGATAAAATCAAGGAAATGCTGGAGGCACGACTCGCTGGGCACAACATATATATCTGGCCAGCCAAATCTGGTGACGTGCCGGACAAAGAGCCGGAATTCATCGTCGCTTACCTGTCGCTTGAATTCGGTGCAGAAAGCAAAGCGGAACAGCAGCGAATCGCCAAAGACATCATGGAAAAATATGGCGACAAGCCGCGTTCCTTCCGCAACGGGCTTGGCCTGGCTGTACCCACCGCCGACCAAATCGAAGTGTTGCGCCGGGCGGTCCGATATTTGCTCGCCATCGAGCGCGTGAAAACGAAGGCCAAGCAGCACAATCTAACCGATGAGCAACGCGGGCAGTTGCGAGAGCGCGAGTCAACCGAAAAAGCCGCCGCCGAGTCGGCGATGTTGAAGCTCTACACCGAGGTTTGGCTCCCCAAGGTCAATGGCTCAGGAATCGGCATCGATTCGGTCGCTGTCGGCGGCAGGCCATTGCAGACGACGCTGAATGAGAAAAAGGAGGCGCGCATCCACGACCGGGTCATGGAGCTTTTGACCCAGGTGCAGAAGCGCGTCTTCGACACCGTGACACCCGGCAAAGTCGTGGAGTTTTTCAAACTTGGCGAAGGCACGCCGCCGGCTCAGGGAATCCGCACTGGCGACGTTGTAAACGGCTTTTATTCGTTCCTTGGTTTCACGCGCCTGATTTCGGAAAAGGTCGTGGCCAAGGCCATCGCAGGCGGAGTGGAGAAGCGCATTTTTGGTTACATTGGCGGTGGCGCGCCGGCGCTTGGAGAAGATGGAAAATATCAAGTTGCTCTCGCCAAAGTGCGCTTCGACACAATTGTGGCCATTGATGAAATCGACCTCGAATCCGGCTTCATAATGCTGCCATCGTCGATCCCACAGCCGTCACCCGCTCCGACGCTCGGAGGCACACAGCCCGGAACACCCCCAGCGATTGGTCCAACTGTGGGGGGAACGCAGCCAGGAACATCGCCTGCGCCAGCGTCGCAGCCCGGAGGAACGCCGGCACCGCAGACCCAGGTTGAACTGACGTTCACCGCTGACCGCACCCAGCTTTTCACCGCATGGAACGCCATTGCCAATCTCGCCGATATGGCTGGCAAAGTCACCGTTGCGGTGAAAGCCGAGAATCCTGACGGCCTCGACAAGGCCAAACTCCAAAACGGCGTGATCGAGCCCCTCCGCGAGGCAGACCTTATTGAGTAGCGTGAAGATGCCAGCGCAGTATCAACCAATCCGGTAGTGGCTTCTGGCTGACATTCAGCGCCAGACCATCGTTGCCGCAGCTACGCACCTTGCGGCAAGACACAACCTGATCGAGTTTGATGCAAGAACTTGAAGTCGGGATTGGATGAACTCCTGATCTCGGGCGGACATTATGCCGGCATGAGCAAACGTGCCAGCAGCCCGGAAAACCGGTTCTCCGTCCGGTTGTTTTTCACCGCCATCCCCAGCGCTTTTCGCTGACCGATGAGCACGACCAGCTTTTTGCCGCGGGTGATACCCGTGTAAACGAGGTTGCGCTGCAAAAGCATATACTGCTGCGTTGCCAACGGGATGACAACGGCCGGGAACTCCGATCCTTGCGATTTATGAATGGTGATGGCGTAGGCGAGCGACACCTCGTCCAGCTCACCGAAATCGTAAACTACCTCCCGCTGGTCGAAACGGATCATGACCTCGCGCTCAACCGGATCGATCTTCACGACCTGGCCGATGTCGCCATTGAACACGTCTTTGTCGTAATCGTTCTCGGTCTGAATGACCTTGTCCCGTGGACGGAACTGCCAGCCGAATTTCTCCACAACCGGCTCATCGGCGCGGGGCGGGTTGAGTTCATTCTGGAGCCGGACGTTCAATTCGCGGACGCCCAATGAGCCACGGTTCATCGGGCAGAGTACCTGGATGTCCCGAATGGCGTCGAGCCGGAATTTGGCCGGGATGCGCGTCTTAACCATCTCGACCAGCGTGTCCACAATCTGCCCCGGCTCTCCCCGATCAATGAAGAAAAAATCCGACTCATCACCTTTGGCCGGAATCTCCAGCATTTTCCCTTCGTTCATCCGGTGGGCGTTCGTGATAATCCGGCTGTGGGCCGCCTGCCGGAAGACCTCCGTCAGTCGCACTACGGGCACGGCTTTGCTTTCGATCACATGCCGCAAAACCATGCCCGGTCCCACGGAAGGCAACTGGTCGATGTCGCCCACCATCAGCAGGTTGGCCTTCGGCGGGAGGGCGCGCAGCAGGTTTGCCATGAGTGCCACATCCACCATCGACATTTCGTCGACCGCCAACAAACCGCAGTCAAGAGGGTTGGCCTCATTTCGCCCAAAGCGACTTGTGCCGGACTGAGCTCCGAGCAGGCGGTGAATTGTCTTGGCCTCGACACCAGTCGCCTCGGAAAGACGTTTGGCCGCCCGGCCCGTGGGCGCACAGAGCAGACACCCCACTTTCTTTGCCCGCAGGATCAGGAGGATGGCGTTAAGGAGCGTCGTTTTGCCGGTCCCCGGCCCGCCCGTAATGACCAAGGCCCGACTCGACAGGGCCAGCTTGAGCGCGTCGCGCTGGCTGGGTGCCAGCTCCTTGCCGGTTTTCTGCTGACACCAAACGACCGCCTTCTCGAATTCGATTGTTGGGAACACTGATGGCGAGCTGGCAAGGCTCTTGATCCGGCTGGCAATGATTTCCTCCGCCCGCTTCAAGTGCGGCAGGAAAATCATTTCCTGCCCGTTGATCGTTTCCTTGACCAAATCATTGCTGGCCACCGTGCGCTTCAGAGCGTCCGTCACAATTTTCGCCTCCACCATCAGGAGCTTTCTGGCCTCGTCCTTCAGCAGTTCCGCCGGCAGGGCACAGTGGCCGTCACCGGTGGCCTCCAGCAAAACGTGGTTTAATCCGGCGCAGGCGCGGACCAGTGAATTTTCCGGGATGCCTATCTTCCGGGCGATTTGGTCGGCGGTCTTGAAACCGATGCCATGAATGTCCTTGGCCAGTCGGTAAGGGTCGTTACGGACCTTCTCTATGGCATCCTCGCCATACGTCCTGTAAATGCGCACGGCCCTGCTGGTGCTGACGCCGTTGGAGTGGAGGAAAAGCATGATCTCACGGACGACCTTCTGCTCGTCCCACGCTGCCTTGATTCTCTTCCGGCGCTTTGGGCCGATGCCGTCCACATCCTCCAGCCGGGCAGACGCTCTTTCGATAATCTCAAAAACTCCCTCGCCAAATTTGGCGACCAGCTTCTTCGCACAGACTGGGCCGATGCCCTTAACCATGCCGCTGCCTAGGTATTTCTCAATGCCTTCCTTGCTGGTCGGCGGCGTGCTGGTCAGCATCTCGGCCCGGAACTGCCGCCCATATTCCCGGTCCTGAACCCAGCGCCCCTGGGCGGTGAGCCATTCCCCGGCGCTGACGGACGGCAGCGAGCCGACCACGGTCACCAAGTCACGGTGGCCTTGGGCTTTGACCTTAAGCACGCCGAATCCCCCGTCCTCGTCGAAAAACGTGACGCGTTCGATCAGCCCCGAAAGGCTCTCCGGCAGTGTTGTGGATGCGTTTTGCACCGTGCGTTGATTCTGGAACTTATGGTCAAGGACGGCAAGCGCCGCCACTGGTAGGGTGCATCCGTGCGGACTGGTAAATCCGGCACAACCAAAAAGCGGATTATGCTGATTTACTCAAACGATCCATCAATTGGGCGGCAAATCAACGTCACTTAAATCATGCCGTAAAACGCAATTTTCCTGCTCGCATTCCGTAACCCCTTCTGATACAGGAATAAAACCACGCCGGGAAACGACGCAGAGCCGGTCCACTTTGGCGCGATTGAGGTGATTTCATGCAGTTCAGGATCAGACATCTTGGGAATGAAATTCTGGAAGGCGGCGGATCGTGATGCCGATTCGATCTAAGCGACCGCGCCAGAGTGAACGCGTGAGCGAACACAGGGCGCCAACGGGCGGGGAATTACTTCGCACCTCTGGCCCAGGCCAAATCGCGCTCCAGTTCGGTCGCATCGAATGGCCGTTCGATATGTCGTTTTGCGAGAACCCCCTCAAAATCGTGTCGCGGCATGCCGGCCAATTCCGTCGCTTTGCCAATGGACAGCAAACCGCGGGCGTAAAGGGCGAGCGCGATCTCCTTGCGGACCTCGGCTTGAGCATCCGAAGCCGGCAAGTGCATCCCTTTGACAACCTCGTCCGGTATTTCCAGCGTGACCAACATATAAACAAAATAGCCGCAAGCGCGGAAGAAGACAAGCCCACAACGGGGCCGCGCTCAATTGAGCGCGGAATTGCCTGGTTGTTCTCGAGAATACAGAACAACAACTTTTCTTCAATGGAGCCGCGCTTGCGGAAATCGATTGCGTCCACGAGAGGAAGAACAGTTTCAAGATTCTCCGATTCCGTGCAAGTATTCCTCAGTGAGTGCATTAGAATAACGGATGCCAGCATCTCTCAGCCGTTGAATCCGTGGTTTCACTTCACGAATGAGTCCCTTGGATTTGGCTTTCGCAAGAACACCAAGTGTGCCGGTCACGACAAGATTCAAGTGGGCAGCGACTGCCCTTCCCAGTCGGTCATCAATCAGGATGGGGAGCTTTCGTTCGTCAGCCAGCGCAATCGCTTCCGCCTCTCCAGCTCCCAGACGCTCTTGCAATGCGCAAAGGGTGGCATTTGCAGGTGCCGCGATCACCGACATCCATTCGGCGCGGATTGCTTTTTCGACAGCCACATTTACATGCCAAGGTTGGACGCCAGCTTTGATTTCCTGTTCGACGCCCTTGGGAATGAGCACAGAAGCAAATATTTGCGGCAGGAGATCAAAGTCGCCAATCGCAGAAAGGGCTATCAACGGCGACGTATTCGAAATAATTGAATTTGACATTTTCAGTGAAAGCATTACAGTACAACTACTTTTAACAAAATGACATTCATTTTGAATAATTTAGATGCGGCAACGGGAAAAGTCAAACGGTTTTCTTCCCGTGCGGCGAAGCCAAACCCAAGAATACGATGAACCTTGGCAGATACAGTGATTTCTTTAAAGAAGCGACGGGGCATCGCCCGTTCGGCAGCGGCTTGCCGGTGGCGATAATGGACCAGATTACCGTTCCCAACTCATCAACATTCCAACCGGCTTGGGCAAAACCGCTGCCGTCATCCTCGCTTGGCTGTGGAACCGTTTTCAACCTCAGAAATCAGAATGGCCACGCCGACTCGTTTATTGCCTGCCGATGCGGACAGATTTCAACGAAGAAACAAACATATGAACACAACAAATGAAACTAAACCGTTAGACCTCGATAGCCTCAAAAAGGCCGTCATCAAGAATGCAGCAGCCTTTCGCTGCCGTCGCCGATTCCAGCCCGCAGGAGGCGCGGGCGACAAGGTGTTCCCGCCGACTTTCTCGGGTGCTGTCTATGCCGTGGAACAGCGACGGGTATTCGGCACCGACGGCAAGGTGCTCGCCCAACCCGTAACGTGTGTTGTGCTTGATACAGTGCAGTCGCAAGCGAACCGCATGGAGCAGGCGTTGCAAGACGCATTGGATGGCGGGCGAATCACGATTCCAGTGCTGAAAGTGGACTTCTCGAAGTGGTCGCCGACCGGCAAGGAGGAAGAGGCAAAACGCTTTGTGGATGATGTAGGCACCATCACCAGCTTGCAAGTGCCTCACCGAGTCGCGGATGCCATTTTGCGCGACAGCGAGATTGAGGAGGAATTGGGCGGGAAGAAGGTGAAATTGCCTTTCCGCAAGAGCAGCAAAGGAAAGGCACTGAACACTGTCAGCCAGCAGAACGCCACGGCGCTCTACGAATTGTGCCCCACGGCGTTGATTTTCGGGATGTGGGACTCAACCGGACCGAAAGGCGGTCTCGGAGCGAAGTTTGAGCGGGCAATGGTGTCAGAGGTGATTGGCGTTGGGGCGACCGTAGGCGACCTTGTGCGCGGCGTTCGCCGCGACCCACTTGAAATTCGCGCTGCGGTAAAAGTTTTGAAACCCGCCGATAAGAACTGGTCGTTGGCAGCCGCGAACGCAAATTCCGCAGTTTCACCATCGGAGATAAATCACGGCAGCGTACCGTTTCCAAAGCAGCGAGACGAGAAGACCGACAAGAACCTCTACGCGGGGGCAACCATCGAATACGCCGAACAACTCACCACGCTGTCCCTTATTGCTCTTCGTCGGCTGTGTTTCCCAGCCCCAGACAATACCTCGCCGGAAATTGACGCCGCCGGCCGCACGGTTCTCGCGGCGCTTGGACTCTGCGCAGCCACGCTTGCTTTCGAGTCCGGGATGGGCCTGCGCTCGCGGTGTCTGCTTTGGCCGGAAGCGGCGATGAGTTGGGAATTACTCGAAAAGCCGGGTGACATTCCGAAGAAGTTTTCGCTCACTGGCGATGAGGCGGTTGCCCTGCTTGAAGCAGCCGTCGCGGCTGCTGCCTCCGTTGGATTGAATTGGGAGGGAGCGCCCGTCGAACTCGTCCCACAGCAAAAGTTGGTGGATCTCGTCCGGCTCAGCCAACTCGAAGCCACAAAAGAAGAGAACCAGGACGCAAAATAGTATGTTCGCCTTCGGCATCCGATATCTCCAAGACATCGCGGTCGGCTCGCACGGAGAGCACGGACGCGTCGAGTGGCCACCGCATCCTGCCCGCATATTTATGGCGATGGTTGCGGCGCATTACCAGACTGGCGCGGACGCTGCGGAGCGTGCGGCTTTGCGTTGGCTGGAGGAATTGCCCGAACCGCCGGAAATCCATGCACCTGACGCGGAACCGTGTGGTGTGGTGACACAGTATGTGCCAGTGAATGACGACACTTCTCAATTCTACTTCAAACAGGGTACGCCGACCTTTTTCCAGGAAATTTCAGGAACTTTTTTTCGGCGAAACCGACAGGAACGCACCTTCGCCCGCGCGTCGCTGGCGAGCGATACTGTGGTGCTTCACTGGCCGAACGCCGAGCCGACGCCGGAAACACGAGAGGCGTTGGCGGCATTGTGCGGGAAGGTCACACGCGTCGGGCACTCGACTTCACTCGTGCAGATGTGGCTCGCGGATGCGGTTCCCGCTGAGCTTAAGCGATGGGTTGTGGATGAGAAACGCAGCACGCATCTCTTTCGCGTTCCAAAGGCCGGAACTCTTGCGGAACTGGACCGTGCCTTCAACGGCGAGGCTATCGCACAATACTGCGATCTCAAAGTTGCCGAAGATGAGGCGGAATCCGTTGCGGAGGCAGCGGCCAACGCCCATGCGATTGCAAAGGCGGGAGGGGCCACCAAGGAAGCGAAGAAGGATGCGAAAAGGGTTGCGGATATGACGAAGGCTGCCGCCAAAGCTGCCGAGGCAGCCTGTGCCACCGCCTTCCCTGCTGGAGAGCCGCCACAACACCGGCCAAGGATTTCCACTTATGCGGGCTACGTGAAAGCTGAGGAAACTTCCGAACCTTCGGCAGCGTCAGGCAGCGTGTTCAGCTCGCACTTGGTGGTCTTCACGCTTCAACGTGAGGGCGGACCGTATCGCCAACTCGACCTCGCCTGCACGCTCGCGCTGACCGACCGCTGGCGCGAGGCGCTGGCGAGCCAGGCGAACGACCTCAGCCCGGAAGCGCAAGGACTGCTCACCGGCCACGCGCCCGGTGGCGCACCCCTGCAAACCGCCCATGCTGCTTTCCTGCCGCTCGCTTTTGTCGGCCATCCTCATGCAGATGGCCGTCTGCCGGGTGTCGCGCTAGCATTGCCGGAAGGCACGTCGGGCGAACTGCGTTCCGAAGTGCTCCGTGCCGCCGCGCGGGTGTGCCAAGAGGGGCTAAAACTGGGACGCCTCGGCGTGTGGAAGCTTGTATCCTCGACGATGGTTCGCCCTCTCGAAACGCTCCATCCCGCGACTTGGACGGCGTACCCCGACGGGGCAACGCATTGGAGTACCGTCACGCCCATCGCCTATGACCATCACCCGAAAGCCAAGGCGAAGTCCGAATACCTCGCCGAAGTCGCAGAGATGATTACCGCTGGTTGTAAGCGCATCGGGTTGCCACGCCCGCGCGAAGTCATCGTTACGTCCGTCTCGGCCCACCTCGGCGCACCGCCATCGCACGCCTTTCCCCGGCTCCGGCGCAAGGACGGGGGCGAACGTCGCCACACGCACGCCATCCTCCTTTTCGATGAAGCTGTGCGCGGTCCAGTCATCATCGGCGCGGGTCGGTATCGTGGCTACGGGCTGTGCCGCCCGATGGGAGTGGAATCATGAGCGCGTTTCCTTCGTTCGCAGATTTCTTCCGCGATTTGTGGGGGAAAGAAAAAAGTCCTTTCCCCTGGCAGGAAATGCTCGCGGAACGCGCCGCCGCCGGGCGCTGGCCCGATTCGATTGACCTGCCCACGGCGAGCGGAAAGACGGCGTGCCTCGACATCGCAGTATATGCGCTCGCCGCGCAGGCCAGCGACCCGAATCGTAGGAACGCGCGGCGCGTCTGGTTCGTCGTAGATAGGCGCATCGTGGTGGATGAAGCCTTCGAGCGGGCGGAGAAGATTGCGAAGGCTCTTGAAAACCCCACTTCCCCCGCCATTTGCGCTGTCGCCCAGCGACTGCTTGATTTGCGTGGATTGCCCCGGCGCGAACGCCCGCTGGCCGTGGGTCGCCTGCGGGGCGGCGTGCTGCGCGATGACCGCTGGGCGCGCATCCCGTCGCAGGCCGCCATCATCACCAGCACAGTGGACCAGCTTGGCTCGCACTTGCTCTTTCGCGGCTACGGCCACAGTGCGCTTGCCGCGCCGATTTTCGCAGGGCTAGCTGGAAACGACAGCCTCATCTTTCTTGATGAAGCGCACTGCGCAGTGCCATTCCTGCAAACGCTGCGAGCGGTGCAGATGTTCCGTGAGCCGAAATGGTCTGATGTCGCCAACGCCACGCCGTTTCACGTCGCCGTGCTTTCCGCGACTCCACCCGGCGAAGACGGCGACAAAAAGCCGATCGTGTTTCCCGCTTGCGATGAGGAGCGGGCGAAGGCGTTGAACCATGAAGTGCTGCAAGCTCGCCTGACCGCATCGAAGCGGGCTGTCTTAGAAAAGGCGAACGACGAGGAAAAGCTGACAAGCAAGCTTGCCGATGCCGCCGAGAGCCTCGCCCGCATTGGAACGCTGCGCGTCGGTGTCATCGTGAACCGGGTCGCCCGCGCCGCGCAAATCGCGGAAACACTCCGCAGCAAAGCCCGCGAGAAAATTCCCGACGGCGAGCCACCCGCTTTCGATGTGGAACTGCTCACAGGCCGCATCCGCTCCGTCGAGCGCGATACCCTCGTCGGCGAAAAACTGGACCCGTTGCTACATTCCTCCCCGAAGCAGAACCCAGTTCGTCCGCTTATTCTTGTCAGCACGCAATGCCTCGAAGTCGGCGCTGATTTTAGCTTCGATGCGCTCGTCACCGAATGTGCCAGCCTCGATGCGTTGCGGCAGCGGTTTGGTCGCCTCGCTCGGCTCGGCAAGCCGGAGATTTCCCATGCGTTTATCTTAGTCGCGGAGTCTGCCCTCAAGGAAAGCGACCCGATCTACGGCGATGCGCTAAGGGCGACTTGGGAGTTTCTTTGGAACAAGGCGACCGCCCAACCCACCGGCAAAGGCAAGGAGATGCGGACCGTTGATTTCGGTTTTGAAGCCCTGCGCGCGCTCATCCCGGCGCCGGAAGAGTTGAGCCGGCTGCTGGCTCTTTCACCGGACGCGCCGATTCTGCTCCCAGCGCATCTCGATTTGCTCTGCCAAACTTCGCCGCTTCCGCATCCCAACCCAGACATCGGCATTTTCCTCCACGGCAAAGGTCGCGGCGCCGCCGAAGTGCGCGTCGCCTTCCGCTGCGACCTCGACCCGGAACGCCCGCAAGACTGGGCTGAAATCGTGAGCCTCTGTCGCCCGGTCGCGAGCGAGATGTTCTCCGTCCCGCTCCACCGATTCCGCGCGTGGCTGCAAAACGATGACAGCGCCGACACGACCGGCGACGTAGAAGGTGAAACCGAGGATTCGGCGGCCAGTCATTCCAAGCGGGGACACCAGCCAAAATTCCTCATCTGCCGTGGGCGCGAAAAGTCTGCGGTGTCCAGCAACCCCGCCGACATCCATTCAAACAGCGTCATCCTCCTTCCCGCACCGCGCGAGAAGGAAGGCGTCGCCGCCGTGAGGAAACTCGGACAGGCATTGTGCCAACGAGGCTTCGGGACTCAGCAGTTGGATGTGTGGGAACTCGCCATGCAAAGCTCCGGAAAAACTCCCGTGCTCCGCATCCACCGCCAATGTCTCGCGCCGTGGCTCGGTATGAACGACTGCCCGCCGCTGCGAACCTTGCTCGAACTGGTTGAAAGCGGTGAGTGGATGGCCGACGAACTGCGCGAGGCCCTCGCCGCCATTCACGAATGGAAGCCGGACGACGAATCCACAACTCCGCTACCCGAATGGCTGCTCAAACTCTTTGGCAAAACAGCCGGCTTCCGCTTCAGGGACATCGCCCAGCATCCCGGCGGTGGCATCCTTCTCTGCGCAAAACGGCAGAATCCGGTTGCGGATGAATCGGACTATTTCGCTGAGGAGGACGACGCGCCAAGCGAAGCGCCGGAAGAAATTCTCTTAGCGGGACACTGCGCCCAAGTGTCTGCCGTTGCAGAAAAGCTGGCCCGCGCCTGTTTCGACGAACATACCGCAATGGTTGCAAAGGCTGCCGGAGATTGGCACGACGCCGGGAAACTCGACGCTCGTTTTCAGGAAGTGCTCCGCGGCGGAGCGCCGGACGACGGCAGCCCGCCGCTGGCAAAGTCGCCGGATAAACCGCGCTCGAAAGACCGTGCCGGGGAAATCGCCACCGCAGCCGGATTCCCGCCACACTTCCGCCACGAAATGCTCTCCGCCCTGTTGGCGGAGAGATTCTGCATCACAGACCTATCACTGGCAGACCGTGAACTACTGCTTCACCTCATCGCCAGCCATCACGGCCACGCCCGCCCGTTTGCTCCCGTCTGCGAGGACAGCGCGCCGCCAGCATTAAAAACAATCCATGCCGGCGTGCCCGTCGAGCTTTCCACCAAAGATCGCACAAAATTTCCTGCGCACCGTCTCGACTCCGGCATCACCGACCGTTTCTGGCGGCTCACTCGCCGCTTCGGCTGGTGGGGCCTAGCCTATCACGAAGCCATCCTCCGCCTCGCCGACTGGTATGCGAGCGAACATCCCGATGCTCAGTCCAAAGATTCAGCGCAGCCATGAGCAAACCAATCCACCAACTCGACCTGCCCGCCCTCGACGGTGCGAACCCGCTCGGCTTCCTCGCCGCCCTCGGCACGCTCGCCGTGCTTTCGGAAGCCGACCCCAAAATCAAACTAGGCTGGCACTCTCGCGCACGCTGGACGTCCTTTCTCACTTCGCCCAATCCACTCGAAGAATCGGAAGTCCTGCAGCGTCTCGCCACCCGGCTTCGCGGAAAACCAGTAGATGCAGAAAAGGAAAAATTGCGTTACACAGCGCAAAAGCGGTTCGACGCCGCTAAGAAGCAATTCAAGAACGCCGTGGATCAATTCAAGAAACGCGGTCTGCGGGGCAAGGAACGCGATGCTGCGCGAGCATGTGACATCATGCCTCACGAAATGGCGCGCAAAAACGAGCGCGATAAACTTCTCGCTGCTTTGAAGGATGCTGTACCTTCCCCTGAACTTGCCCTCGGACAGCGCCCCGATTGCACTATCGAAGAATTCCGACAGCACGCGCACTCGTTGCGCGACGAATCGCAACTGAGCAAACGGGCCACCGTAGATTTGTTGGCATCATTTGGCGCAGAAGTAGGCAGCGACGCCAGCGAGCGAATCGTCCCGACGCCGTTCTGCTTCATTACTGGCAGCGGGCATCAATGGTTCCTTGACACCGCACGCGAACTCATGGCTGTCACGAGCGAATCGAAGCTAAACGAGGCTCTTTTCAAACCGTGGGCCTACACCGATGAAAAGCTGACCATGCGCTGGGATCCGCTTGACGACCGCCGCTACGCCCTCATGGACCGAGACCCAACCGCTTCCGGCAATAAGAGCACAACTGTGTGGATGGCGAACTTGCTCGCCTACGTCGCGCTGGCTTATTTCCCCTGCGCCTCGGATTCGCGCGGGCCAGCTACCGCCGCCTGGACGCCCGGCAGAGAATCACCCGCCTTCCGCTGGCCCGTCTGGGAGACGCCGTTGAGCGTCGAATCTATCCGCTCAATTCTCACCCATCCCGCGCTTGCCGCCCCTGACTATGAATCGAAACGCAAAGAACTCGGCGCCGAATTGCGAGCGCGCGGAATCGCCGCCGTTTTCTCCGCCCACCGAATCCAAGTCGGCAACCCGCCCCTACACAAAATCAACTTCTCACCCGCGTTTGCCCTATGAAACCCAATCTTGACAAAATTGATGATGCGGTGCTGGCGTTGCTTTATTTGACCAGCTTCACCGAGGGCAAAGACGACTTGGCGCTTGCCTGGGCGTGGAAGGGGCACGATTGGGATGCTCTGGACCGCCTTCACAAGAAGGGCCTGATCTCCGACCCGAAAAAGAAGGCCAAATCTGTGGTGTTGTCCAAGGAGGGCCGGCAACTGTCCGAAGAGTTGTTTCGACGCCTGTTTTGCGAGTGAATTTCAATGAAGCCTCTTGCACACATGGCCCCGTTTTTCTCGCGCTTCCCAGAGCTGGCGGCGCGAGAGACGCGCACCGTGAAGCTCCTGGAACCCTTCGCCGGGTTGCCCGCCGGCGAATACGGGTTTCTGGAATTGTACTGCAATGAGCCGACTTGCGACTGCCGGCGCGTCCTCTTTCAGGTCTGCCGTGCTGACCGGCCCAATAAAGTTCTGGCCACGATCAATTACGGCTGGGAGAGCGAGGATTTCTATGCTCGCTGGCTGCACGGAGACCGCGAGAGCGGGCGTGAACTCGTGGACGCCAGTCTGGACCCTTTGAATCCTCAGTCCAAACTGTCTCCGGCGCTGCTGGAAGTCTTTCGCCATATACTCCTGCTGGATCAGGCCTATATTGACAGGCTTCGCCGCCATTATCGAATCTTCAAGGGCGCGCAGCGTGGATCGACGCCCAGCCCGTCCAATAAGCCTTCCGACAGGGACACTTGTTGAGCGAATCTCGGCCAAAACTATGAGCGAATCCGATTCATCCAAAACACCTGACAGATTATCCGCGGAAAACGAAACGCCACCGCCAACGAGGTGTCCGCCTCCTGAGACTCCAATAATCGAACCGGAATCCCGCTTGATGCCGGGAGGGAAGCGTCGGTGCGCAGATGCTGAATCGGCGGATGCCGACCACGAGGTGCCGACGCCCCTCAACGAGGCGGAACGTTTGAGCATGGCCCTGCGTGTCAACGCCGTTGAGGCGCGCCTGGCCGAGTTGGCTCAGGCACATCGTCAAATTCAAGCTCCGCAGCCCGAAACCCCGCAGCCTCCGCCTGCGCCATCCCGCCATGAGACCGAGCCACAACAGATTCCCGCGCGGATGTTGAATGAGTTCGTGTATTGCCAACGACTTTTTTATTACGAATTCGTCGAAGGGGTTTTTGTCGAAAGTGTGGATACCTTGCGGGGAGAGGCCATTCACCAGCGCGTTGATTCGGGCAGCGGTGCCCTGCCAAAGGCCAAGCGGAAGGCGGACGCAGACAAGCTGGGCGCGGAAAAGGGAACAACGACAGCGACTGAATCCACAGGTCACGAGGCGGAAACCAAGAACGCTGAACCTGAGACAATCCATTCTCGTTCTGTCCAAATGGGATCAGAGCGGCTGGGCGTGGTCGCGAAGATGGACCTTGTTGAAACTAAAGCAGAAAAGGGGGATTTGTTTACCGCGTTGGAGGTTTGTCCGGTTGATTACAAGGCTGGCGCCCCCAAAGAAGGGGAAGAAGCCAACGAGTTGTGGGACACGGACAAAATGCAGCTTGGAATGCAGGCCCTGATCCTGCGTGACAACGGTTACACCTGCAACGACGGCATTATCTATTATCGCGCCACCAAGCAGCGCGTTCGCCTGCCGGTCACTCCTGAACTGGAAAGCTGGATTCTGCAAAATATTGCCGAAGCCAAGCGAGTCATCACTGGGCCAATCCCGGCGCCATTGGTCAACTCGCCGAAGTGCGTGCGATGTTCGCTCGCTCCGGTTTGTTTGCCGGACGAAACGCGAATGCTGGCGCAATCGCCGCTGGCCATTGACGCGACCGTGGAGGGGAACCCGGGGGCATCAGGCGAAAAATTGTCTGTGCCGGGTGAGCCTCCTCGCAGATTGATCGCCGCCCGCGACGACACCCGCCCCCTTTATCTGAATACCCAGGGTTATCGTGTCGGATGCAAAGACGAGGTATTGACGGTCAAAGAAAAAGATAGGGTCATCGAGGAAGTGCGGATGCGCGATCTTTCACATGTGGCGCTGTTCGGAAACATCCAAATCTCGACCCAGGCCATCCAATCGCTTTGCGACCAGGAAATCCCGATCACTTACTTTTCGATGGGCGGCTGGTTTTACGGCATCACGCGCGGTCACTCGTTGAAGAATGTGTTCTTGCGGATGGAGCAATTTCGGCTGGCGCGAGATGAGGCGACGTGCCTTTCACTGGCCAGGCGGTTTGTTCATGGAAAAATCCGCAACCATCGCACATTGCTGATGCGCAACCATCTGGAGCCGCCGGAGCCAATCATCCTGAAACTCAAGCGCGCCTCTGATGACGCCCTGGCGGCGGCTTCAGTCGAAGAACTCCTCGGCATCGAGGGGGCCGCCGCGAGCCAGTATTTCCAGCAGTTCAGCGGAATGATCAAGGTCGAAGACGACCTGCCCGGCCTCGAAATGCCTGGCAAAGATCCCAAACAACTTGCGTTCAACTTCAACTTCACCAATCGCAACCGCCGACCGCCGACTGACCCGGTTAACGCGATGCTTTCCCTGGCTTACAGCATGTTGAGCAAGGATTGCACGCTCGCCGCCTTGGCGGTCGGTTTTGACCCATACATTGGGTTTTACCACCAACCCCGGTTTGGGCGGCCGGCGTTGGGGTTGGATTTGATGGAAGAAATGAGGCCGCTGGTGGCGGAGTCCACAGTGCTGAGTTGCATCAACAATCACGTCGTCACGGAGAAGGATTTTGTGCGGGCCGGCCAAGCGGTGAATCTGACCGCGCCGGGGCGAAAGCGCTTTTTCCAGATGTATGAGCAGCGCATGAGTTCGTTGATCACCCATCCATTGTTCGATTACAAAGTCAGCTATCGACGGGCTCTTGAATTGCAGGCGCGTCTTCTGGCAAAAACACTGACCGGCGAAATTGCCGAGTACATTCCGTTATTGACGAGGTGACCCATGAGAACGACGTACTTGGTGTGTTACGATATTGCTGATGACAAACGGCTGCGAAAGGTGTTTAAGACCTGCAGCAATTTTGGCGACCACCTGCAGTTTTCGGTGTTCGAGTGCGATCTGAACCCGTCGGAGAAGGTTGAACTGGAATCGGCTTTGACCGAAATCATCAATCACGACGAAGATCAAGTGATTTTTGTCGGGCTGGGGCCGGCGGAGGGGCGAGGGGACCGGGTAATTACGGCGTTGGGATTGCCCTATGTGAAGCTGGACGCGCCGTGTTATGTGGTCTGAGACCTGGGTGTTCTTTGATAATTGAACCCGCGAGAGGCGAGGTGACGCGGAAAACCCCGCTGGCGCTCGCATGACATAAACGCTTGATATGGAACAAATTGTGTGAGACTGGTCAACAGCAGCAAGAGAAGGGAAACGCAAAGGACGCAGGCAATCGCAATTCAATTATTGCGAGCCTCCACTGGAAAGGGTTACAAAAGAAGACATTCCGCCCTCAATTGAGGGCGGCCCCGTTGAAGCGGCGCGGCAGTGGAAGATGACGCCGGCGGCGTGTTCGCCGCATTCCGCCCTCAATTGAGGGCGGCCCCGTTGAAGCCTTGGTTAGAGATTCAAGCTGTTTTTGTTTGGCAATCATTCCGCCCTCAATTGAGGGCGGCCCCGTTGAAGCTTGGTGATGACGACGGACGGCAGTGTGGACATGGGCCCATTCCGCCCTCAATTGAGGGCGGCCCCGTTGAAGCACACATTCGCGCTTTGGTCGCATCCGATTGTTGCTCATTCCGCCCTCAATTGAGGGCGGCCCCGTTGAAGCGCAGTACGGCCCCGGAGTCCTGACCGCCGTGGAAGCCCATTCCGCCCTCAATTGAGGGCGGCCCCGTTGAAGCTGCAGAGTCAACCCACCGTCCCCGGCAAAGAATGGACATTCCGCCCTCAATTGAGGGCGGCCCCGTTGAAGCCGCCCCCTTCCCCTTCTCCTTACCCTCCTTAGAGGGTCATTCCGCCCTCAATTGAGGGCGGCCCCGTTGAAGCCTTGAGGTAGAATTGTATTTGTGTTTATGTTGTTTAACATTCCGCCCTCAATTGAGGGCGGCCCCGTTGAAGCTTAGAAGATAAAGAGACAAACGTACAAAAATTTTGCATTCCGCCCTCAATTGAGGGCGGCCCCGTTGAAGCCCCCCAGTGATAGCAAACCTCGTTCCACCTCGCCTCATTCCGCCCTCAATTGAGGGCGGCCCCGTTGAAGCGAGGCACGAGAAAATCAAAGCGAGATTGACAAATGGACCATTCCGCCCTCAATTGAGGGCGGCCCCGTTGAAGCGTATTCATAGCACCCGGTTGCGGCTGATTACTGCAACATTCCGCCCTCAATTGAGGGCGGCCCCGTTGAAGCCATGTTGACAAGCGAAGCGAAAGTAGGAGGCCCGCCCATTCCGCCCTCAATTGAGGGCGGCCCCGTTGAAGCCGCGAGTATCGTTGACAGCACGATCTGGCGCGAATCATTCCGCCCTCAATTGAGGGCGGCCCCGTTGAAGCGCTTCGTTCCGCGCAACTGTCAATCGCATTGCCGACATTCCGCCCTCAATTGAGGGCGGCCCCGTTGAAGCCAACCAACCCCAAAGGTAGTTTGCTTGCGGAGCCGGAACATTCCGCCCTCAATTGAGGGCGGCCCCGTTGAAGCAACAATTCTACCAACTGCAACAAGCCGGTTCTGCGGAGTCATTCCGCCCTCAATTGAGGGCGGCCCCGTTGAAGCGAATAAACACGCTCCCGTGGGCGCTCATATTCTGGTTCATTCCGCCCTCAATTGAGGGCGGCCCCGTTGAAGCGCAGTTGGAAAAAGCCTTGACGCAAAACACATTCGCATTCCGCCCTCAATTGAGGGCGGCCCCGTTGAAGCATGGGGCTTTATAATTGGCTGGTGGCCAACACAAGTCCATTCCGCCCTCAATTGAGGGCGGCCCCGTTGAAGCAAAACTTTACGCGTCAAGATTGTTGACAAGCCATGAACCATTCCGCCCTCAATTGAGGGCGGCCCCGTTGAAGCTTGATGGCGCTGTGGTAGTATGGATCGTCCCTGTCAACATTCCGCCCTCAATTGAGGGCGGCCCCGTTGAAGCTGGCTCCACATCGACGCATGGAGCCGCGACGGGAAAGCATTCCGCCCTCAATTGAGGGCGGCCCCGTTGAAGCAACGTCCTGCGGGACGCGTCTACGTTGCGGGCGAAGACATTCCGCCCTCAATTGAGGGCGGCCCCGTTGAAGCGTCCGTGGCGCGGATGGCCGCGCAGCCCGGCGGCAACCATTCCGCCCTCAATTGAGGGCGGCCCCGTTGAAGCACGGTTGAGTCCGGGCTGATGATGGCGTAGCCGATCATTCCGCCCTCAATTGAGGGCGGCCCCGTTGAAGCGGGCTGCAAGCCGCGCCTGAAACGCGAGGATGGGACCATTCCGCCCTCAATTGAGGGCGGCCCCGTTGAAGCGCGGCGCCCTGGTTCTCCTCGGCATAATCGGCCGGAGCATTCCGCCCTCAATTGAGGGCGGCCCCGTTGAAGCCAATATCCATGAACAAAACTCCAGGGTCATTCCTGGACATTCCGCCCTCAATTGAGGGCGGCCCCGTTGAAGCTTCATACCAGACAGCCTTGCTCGCGCAATCCAAGGCGCATTCCGCCCTCAATTGAGGGCGGCCCCGTTGAAGCAAAACTTTACGCGTCAAGATTGTTGACAAGCCATGAACATTCCGCCCTCAATTGAGGGCGGCCCCGTTGAAGCGGAGATTCAAGGCGTGCTGGTGAAACCGTTCTTGACCATTCCGCCCTCAATTGAGGGCGGCCCCGTTGAAGCGAGCAAGTGAAAGTCAGGCTTCCTCAAAAGCCGATCATTCCGCCCTCAATTGAGGGCGGCCCCGTTGAAGCATCGAAGCCGACGGGAATATGTCGCTCGTGATGTCCATTCCGCCCTCAATTGAGGGCGGCCCCGTTGAAGCATTACGTGATTTTCACAGGACACAGCGCGGGCGCGACATTCCGCCCTCAATTGAGGGCGGCCCCGTTGAAGCGGATTGATGGCAAACGATATTCACTTCCTTTATGGACATTCCGCCCTCAATTGAGGGCGGCCCCGTTGAAGCCTAATGTTGACAGTCCACTTCCCCAGGGTCAGTGGACATTCCGCCCTCAATTGAGGGCGGCCCCGTTGAAGCATTTGTTAGCGGTTCCTCTTTGAACCATCCGTTTTTCATTCCGCCCTCAATTGAGGGCGGCCCCGTTGAAGCTGACGATCTGCTGATGATTATATCAAACAACACTTTGCATTCCGCCCTCAATTGAGGGCGGCCCCGTTGAAGCTTGTGTCCGACTGGCCTAACCTCCATATCTTGAATACATTCCGCCCTCAATTGAGGGCGGCCCTGGTCAACGACAATTATTTCTTTCACTGGCGACAATTATTATTTGCCAGTAGTTCAGGGTTAATTCTTCATCTCATTCCTCATTATTTGTGTTCAGGTTTGGGGAAGTCCCCTTCGGTGGAACGGAG
>Ga0224555_1001513_pt1 | contig 31713 bp, 26 predicted proteins | sample 714S23034metaG_FD_180687 | JGI IMG/M metagenome (GOLD analysis project Ga0224555, IMG submission 180687) | Peat soil microbial communities from Stordalen Mire, Sweden - 717 S2 30-34 | ecosystem: Environmental > Terrestrial > Soil > Wetlands > Peat | place: Sweden: Norrbotten County, Stordalen...
ATTTTCAAAACCTTGCAGTGAATTAACTGGTAAACAGTCAAAGCGCAACCGAGTGCCCCATGTCTGACCATCCACAAAACTGTGGATCCACTCATAACTCACTCAAAATAAACAGCTTGCAATGACCAATTTCGCAGTCCAACAGCCCCAGTATCCCTGTACGGAATCTTGCCTTCGGCCTGATCCTGCCACTGCCGACGTACCGCCTGTTGAGACTTTTTTGCGCGGCCTCGCGTCTTAATCAGCAAGTGGCGGTGTGGAAAATCTCCGCCAGGATTTGCAAATTTTGTGGAGGAAACTCATGGTTCGCAAGGCATTACTCGCTGTTTTGTTCCTCGTTCTCGGTTCCGTAACCGTCCTGGCCGCCGACTTCAACGGCAAGTGGACCGCTCAGTATGAATCGCCACGGGGCACGCAAACTCTTACCTTCGACTTTCATGTCGATGGCGCAAAACTGACAGGCAAAATCACCACGCAGCGCGGAGATACCGATATCTCTGAAGGCAAAATCGATGGCGATAACATCTCGTTTGTCCAGGTCATGAACTTCAACGGCAATGAGATGCGGATGGTCTATACCGGAAAAATCGACGGCGATAACATCAAGTTCAGCCGTGTGGTAGCTGATCGTCCCGCTGCGGAGTTTACCGCAACCCGCGTAAAATAAGCCGTCCGTTAGTACCGTGACCGCATGATTGTGTAATGGCCGGCATGTAGCGCCGGTCTCCAGACCGGCTGTACTGCGGGCGTCCTCGCCCGCATCTGATCTGGAAACAGTACAAAATTACGCGATCTGAGCACTAGCAAGGCGCCGTTCACTGATTGCTATTGCGTTCAAGATGCCTCCGATGGGCAATATGCTCATCGGAGGCATCTTGCTTATCAGGCCGTTGCTGCGTTCGCCTCGTGCTGCAACCCGCGGGCTTCAATCTCAAATTCGCGAATTTTATACTTCTGTATTTTGCCTGAGAGCGTGGCCGGAAATTCGTCCACAAAACGAATGTGCTCCGGGATTTTGTAGTAGGCGATCTGCCCCTTGCAGAACTCGCGAATCTCGGCTTCCGTAGCGTCAACGCCCGGCCGCAGCCGCACCCATGCCACCACAATCTCGCCCAGCCGCGCATTGGGAATGCCGACCACCTGCACCTCGTCCACCTTGGGGTGGGTGTAGAGAAACTCCTCCACCTCGCGGGGATAGATATTTTCGCCGCCGCGGATGATTACATCGCGCGAGCGGCCAGTCAGGTGGATGCATCCATCGTCGTGCATGATGCCCAAGTCGCCGGTATGCAGCCATCCGTCGGCGTGAACCACTTGCGCGGTGCCTTCCGGATCGCCGTCGTAGCCCTTCATCACCACGTAGCCGCGAGCGCAAACCTCGCCCTGCTCGCCGGTGGGCAGGGGTTCGCCCGTCACGGTGGAGACGATCTGAATCTCCGTCTGCGGCATGGCGCGGCCCACGGTCTTCACGCGAATCTCGATCGAGTCGTCGGCGTCGCTCATCGTCACCACTGGAGAGGTTTCGGTCTGTCCGTAGGCGATGACCAACTCGCGGCAGTGCATCTCGTCCAGCACTCGCTTCATCAGTTCCACCGGACAGGGCGCGCCGCTCATCATGCCCGTCCTCAGGCTGGTCAAGTCGTAGCTTGCAAACTCCGGCAGCGCCATTTCGGCCACGTACATGGCCGGAACTCCATAGACCGAGGTTGCGCTTTCGTCGTTGATGGCCTTGAGGGTGGCGCGGGCGTCGAAGGTCCAATTGGGCAGGATGATGCCCGCGCCGGTATTCAGTGCGGACATGGTGCCGATCACGCAGCCGTAGCAGTGGAACAAGGGAACCGGCACAACGATGCGGTCCTGCTCGGTGTAGTGGAAGCCCTGGGCCAGGAACTGACCATTGTTCACAATGTTGTGGTGCGTCAGCATCACGCCCTTGGGCAGTCCCGTGGTGCCGCTGGTGTACTGGATATTGGCCACATCGCCCGCTGCAACGTAGGCGGGGAGCTGGCCTTCGGCCTCCTTGAAGGCCGGCCACTCGGGCGAGTCGAAATAAACCGTGTGCTCCAGTTCCAGCGTGAGCCCGTGCCGCGCCCGGCCCAGAATCTCCTCATAGTCCGCGCGCTTGTCCTTGTGCCACAGAAATAGAGCCTTCATGCGCGATTTCTGGAGCGTGTACTGGAGTTCGTGGGAGCGGTAGGCCGGGTTCACGTTCACCAGCGCGGCTCCGGCGCGGGCGCAGCCCATGTGCATCACGATCCACTCGATGCAGTTGGTAGACCACAGGCCAACGCGGTCGCCCCTGCGTATGTCCAGCGACCATAGGCCCCTGGCCACGCGGTCGGCCTCGGCGCTCAGCTCAGCCCAGGTAAGGCGCTGCGACTGGTGGCACGAAGCTACCGCCAGCCGGTCGGGGAAGCGGTCGGCAGTGCGGTGCAAAAGGTCGCCGATAGTCAGGTCTAGCAGAGGGCGGCTCGGGCCGCAAGTGTAGCTCAACATACAAAGTTTTTCTTCAACAGGCATGTCTCTATGGCTCTGAACTCAAAAAGGCAGTGTATACCCTTGCGGAAAGTGCAATCCAGTGCAAGCATCACGGACGGCAGAGGAGTCGTGGGAGTAGGCATGTGCTTCCCGGCCCAGAGTCGGGGCAGCATCTCGCCAACACGCACAAATTCGCGTGTTTGAAGAGGGGTGATTGAATCGGGCAAATTTCGATTGAGTAGGCGCAGAGTTCCGCTGGAATCCGCGCCCGTGCCTTGCGGTTGCTTCGAATTGGCTCAGCGGCACGGCCCGAAAACCCGCCTTGCATCCGGCAAATGTTCGGTGTCGCAGTTACGCCGACTTGATGATTTCCGGCGCGTCCTGTTCAAAGACCGTGCCCGGCTCGGCAAGACGGATCAGCCGATGCAGATAAGCTCGGGAAATGCACAGGCTGCGGGCGGCCAGCGTCTTGTTTCCATTGTTTTCGCGGACGGCTGTTACCGCCAGCTTGACCTTGTAGTCGCGAAGCTGCCGTTCAAAGGAGCCCACAGGATGGAAGTCGCCGAATTCGACGACATTCTCTTCCTGTATCTCCTGTATTTTCAGGGGAAAATCCTCCGCGCGAAGAGTCTCTTTGTGCGCCAGGATGATGGCGCTCTGAATCACATTTTCAAGCTCGCGCACATTTCCGGGCCACGGATAAACCTCGAGCGCGGCCAGCGCATCGGGGTCGATCTTCTCCATTGGCTTTTGGTACATCTTGGAATAGTGCCGCAGAAAATGCGTCGCAATCTTGGAGATATCTTCCGGATGTTCCCGGAGCGGCGGCGAATCGATCCTCATGACGTTGATGCGGTAATAAAGGTCCTGACGGAATTTTCCCTGGGCCACCATTTCATCAAGATCCTGGTGAGTGGCGAAAATCAGGCGCGCCCGCAGCGGGATGAGCCGGTTGCTGCCCAGGCGGCTGAATTCCATCTGCTGCAGAACGCGCAGCAGTTTGACCTGCGTATACAGGCTCAAATCCCCGATTTCATCGAGGAAAAGAGTGCCTTCGCCCGCCTGTTCAAAATAGCCTTCGCGCGCGCCCACCGTACCGGTGAAGGCTCCCTTTTCATGCCCGAACAACTCGGTTTCAATCAAAGTTTCAGGAATGGCGCCGCAGGAAACGGCTACAAACGGCAGGTTTGAGCGAATGCCCATGTTATGAATGGCGCGGGCGATCAGTTCTTTGCCGGTACCGCTTTCGCCGGTTACCAGCACGGAGGCATTGAGGTCGGTTACGCGACGAATGAGTTGATAAACGTGCTGCATCTGCGGACTGGACCCGATCATCCGGTCGCAACTGCCACCATGCTCCAGTTGCTCCTGTGCGGTCTTGAGCTGCCTCTTGAGTGAGAAATTCTCGCTCGCCCGGCTCAGCATGATTTTAAGATCTCGAATGGAAGGCGGCCTGCGGCAGTATCCATAAGCGCCCATCCGAACAAGCTCGAACGCTGTGGACCTAAGCGCATCGTCGGCCAGAATCACCGACGGAATATGGGATGCGATCATGCTCCGGGAGCACTCAAGCCGGCTTTGCAAGGAGTCGTGTTTCGAGTCCAGATCGAGAATCAGTACGTCACACTCTCCCGCGCGGACCAAGTGGTTGATTCCGTCCTCATTCGACTCTAAAAAAACCTGAAATTCCTTCCCCAAGGCAGAAGAAAGAAGAGGTTGCAGCGTACTGTCTTCCGAGTAAAGTCCGATCCGGGTCATGAGTGGTTAATCTCCTTGACTGCGCCACTTGAAAACAGCGCATCTTACCAACTTACGCAACGTGAAGCGGGGTCCAGGTCGTCATACCTTTCCGCCACTGCGGCGTTGGGAGTGTCTCTGACCGTTCGGGTTTCCTCATGGAGAGGTGGTACCGGAGCGACATGAAACCTCTTTGATTATCGTCGATCCACGACAATTACTTCAATGTTACCTAAGTGCTACATCGTTCCCTCACAGGCGCTAGACGTAGAAGTGTTACCGATCAGGTAGAAGAGGAAACCCGACTAAAGCCGGGAGAGCAGTCTCGTTCTGTACTGACATGCCACTCTTGTGGAAGACTGAAGTGGAGACTTCACCTCAAGTTTCGTAGACCGCTCCAAATGCGTCAATGCCACCTAGGTACCACGGGAATGACACATTGGTAACGAGCTTCAATTACCTGCTTCGCCGGCGTACCAAGCGAGAGTTGCGTGATTCATCCGGCGGCTGGCGCCTGCGAATGGCTTGACGATGTTCGCAGCTGCTGGCAAATTTTTCCATAATAGTTATCTAAAGCCTTTTCTTTCTTTGGTTTCCATCTACAGTTTTGCGCTTCTCGGCCGCGATCTTCATGGCGCCGGTCCGGTGCTGCGATCTCCGCGTTCACCAGCCAAATTCGCGCGGTTACTCCCCATAAGCTTCTACGCGGCGCCTGTTGTGTGACTTGGTTCTCGTCCCGAACCGCGCCCTCGACTTTTTTGGATTTGCCCCCAGTTTGGCGGGGTTATCATGACCTATCGGCTGACGCCGGACCGGTTTTTGGCTGGCGGTGGATACAGTGCTTGCCCGGCACTCCGGTTTCTCCTGGTTTGAACCGACTCTGGACGGCATCCGATGCTGTTTTCAGGGCTTGGCGTCCCCGGCAGGATGTGTAACGCCTGCGTCACATTGAGACGCCACCTGTAAACAGCCGTGCACACCGACCTGCGCTCGAGTGCCGCTAAACGCTCTGGATTCAGGCTTTCATGCCCTTCACCGGTTTGGAGGGAGAATTGCTATCTTAATATAGTCTGAGATGGGAAGGAAGGATTTCGCCGATGCATTCGTTCGCCTGGTGGCCGACTCTCATCGTTCTCGCTGTGGCGACCTTCACGGATTTGCGCAACCGGCGCATCCCGAACTGGCTAGTGCTTCCTTTCCTGGTCGCAGGGATCGCGGTATCCGGTTGGCTCCAGGGCTGGCATGGAATCGGCCAAAGCCTTGCCGGTCTTGGACTTGGCGCCCTGCTTTTCGGCATTCTCGCTTGGATGGGCGGCATGGGGATGGGCGATGTGAAGCTATGTGCCGCTATCGGGGCTTGGATCGGTCCGGCGCAGTTGGTGCTGGCGTTGGTGATTACCGGTATCGCCGGGGGGATCATGGCCCTGTGCTGGGCTGTCTTTGGCGGATTTATGGGTGAGATGATCAAGGGGACGGGCGATCTTCTCTTCAGCTTTAAGGCGCGGGGAACGCGTCCCCATCCTGAATTGGTTCTCTCCAACCCCCTTGCGCGCAAGATGCCCTATGCCCCGGCGATCGCAATCGGAACGATGCTTTCCTTCTTTTCCCGTTGAGGAACGGGGTGTTTGTCATGGCCAGTCCACAGTTGAAATACAGGTTTAGCTCAAGTCAACCAGCAGGAAAGTTACAAACCCCAGGGAGTGGCAGTTTAGCGATGTCTACCAATATTCAAGATTCCGAGTCTCTTGGTTCCAGCGTCTTGTCGATTGCGCTGATAGGTCCGGAGGAGCAGCGCCGCAGGGAGGTCGCCAGCGCCCTCGCGGGTTCGCAGGCTGCCGTGACCCGGGAGTTCTCCTCGTATCCTCCCGACCTCGACGATGTTGCGCGGTTGCTGGAGCAGCACTACGACGTCGTCATCGTCGACCTGGACAGCAACCCGGAATATGCCCTCGATCTGGTGGAGAGCGTCTGCACCAGTGGTACCGCGACCGTGATGGTCTATTCGGCGCAGGCCGATGCGGAACTGCTGGTCCGCTGCATGCGTGCTGGAGCTCGCGAGTTTTTGACCTTGCCCCTGGCTCCCGGCGCCATGGACGAAGCTCTGGTCCGGGCCTCGGTTCGCCGTCCGGCGGTCAGTCTTACAAGGAAGACAATTGGCAGGTTGCTTGTATTTCTAGGCGCCAAAGGCGGCGCCGGAGTCACTACCCTCGCCTCCAATTTTGCGGTGTCGCTTGCCAAGGAGTCCGGCAAGAGCACCTTGTTGATCGATCTCGATCTCCCCCTTGGAGACGCGGCGCTTGGTCTCGGCATCACGGCCCAGTACTCGACCGTCAACGCGCTTCAGAATTTCAGCCGGCTGGATTCGACATTTCTCTCCACGCTGCTCACCAAGCATAGTTCGGGGTTGAGTGTGCTTGCGGCCCCAGGCAAATTCGCCCAGGCGCCTGTCTCCAACGAAGCTGTAGACAAGCTGCTCGCCGTTGCGCGGCAGGGCTTCGACTATGTGGTGGTCGATGCGGGTTCGAGGCTCGATTTAGCCGGTACGGCGCTTTTCGATGAATCCTCCACCGTCTATCTGGTCACCCAGGTCGGCATTGCGGAATTGCGCAACTCGAATCGCCTGGTCACTGAGTTCTTTACTGGGCGCGGTCCCAAACTCGAAATTGTAATCAACCGGTATAACCCTCGCTCCCTGGAAGTCGATGAAGAGCATATTACGAAGGCGCTCACCAGGCCGGCGCAGTGGAAGATTCCCAATGATTATGCCGCCGTCCGGGAGACGCAGAACACGGCTACCCCGCTCACGCTAGGAAATTCGCCCATTTCGCGGACGATCCGCCAGATGGCCAGATCCGCATGCGGCTTGCCTCTAAACCCGGAAAAGAAAAAAGGGTTCAAGCTTTTCGGATGAGGACTCTGTTTTTATGGATGGTGTAGAGTGGAGCAACTGAATCTCGACCAGTTCAAAGCGGAAATCCATCGGACCCTGATCTCGAAGCTGGATCTGGAAAAATTGTCGCGCGTCAATTCCAGCCAGGCTCGGCAGGCAGTCGCCGGCATGGTAAACGAGATCATCAGCAGCCAGCGGGTTCCGTTGAGTTTTGACGAGCAGGAGAGAATTCAGGCCGACCTGCTCGACGAGGTTTTTGGCCTTGGTCCGCTTGAACCCCTGCTCAGGGATATGAAGATCTCCGACATTCTTGTGAACGACAAGGATCATGTCTTCATTGAGCGCGGAGGGCTTCTTCAAAAGGTCGATACGAGTTTTCGCGACGATCGCCACCTGCTGCAGATCATTGACCGCATCGTGTCGCGCGTAGGCCGCAGAGTGGACGAGTCCTCACCGATGGTCGATGCCCGTTTACCCGACGGTTCCCGCGTCAATGCCATCATTCCGCCGCTTGCGCTCGACGGTCCTTCCTTGTCCATCCGCCGCTTTGGAACAGGCCCCCTGGCCGCCAATCAACTGGTGCAGTTGAAGAGCATTTCAGCGGAAATGATGGAAGTGCTGGCCGCCGCGGTGCGCGCAAAAATCAGCATACTCATCTCCGGCGGAACCGGCGCCGGCAAAACCACCTTCCTGAACATCCTGTCGCAGTACATTCCGCAGAGCGAACGAATCGTAACGATCGAAGACGCGGCCGAATTGCGGCTGGCGCAGGAAAACATCGTGCGTCTTGAAACCCGCCCGCCCAACGTCGAAGGGCAGGGAGCGATCCGCCAGCGGCAGTTGCTCATCAACAGCCTCCGTATGCGCCCCGACCGCATCATCATTGGCGAGGTGCGTGGAGAAGAAGCCTTCGACATGCTCCAGGCAATGAACACCGGTCACGAAGGTTCGATGGCTACGATTCACGCAAACACAACGCGCGACGCTCTCACCCGGCTTGAATCGATGGTTGCCATGACCAGCATGAATCTGCCGGAAAAGACCGTTCGTCAGCAGATCGCTTCGGCGCTTACCATCGTCGTTCAGGTCTCCCGTATGAGCGACGGCACGCGCAAAGTAGTCTGTATCTCCGAGATCACCGGCATGGAAGAGAACGTCATCAGCATGCAGGACATCTTTACTTTCAACAAGAAAGGAATCGGCCCCGACGGCAAGGTGATCGGCACATTCCAGCCGAGCCATATCCGTCCCAAGTTCCTCGAGCGGCTCCGCATTTCCGGCGTAATCCTCCCGCCGAGCCTTTTCGAGCATTCACTGGAAGTCAACTGAGCGGGCAGAGGTCGTAGAAATATGAATTTGCTCTTAGTGACCGTGTTTCTCGGAGTGTTTGTGGTTACCGCTCTGCTGTTGATTGCAAGCGGAGTGGGCGCCTCGGAGAAGGCCAAACAAGTCCTCGCCACGCTGGACTCGGCTCTGGCTGTGGGCACACCGCAGTCGCGCGACCAGATCGTCGATCTTCGCAAGAATGAGTTGCTCAGCGCCATTCCCTGGCTCCATCGTTCGCTGCTGAAGATCGAGTTGGCGCCACGCCTGCGTATCCTGCTCTATCAGGCCAATCTCAAGTGGACTGCGGGGGGGCTGATTCTGATGAGCATCGCCGCCTTTGTGTTTCCTGCATATCTGATACAAATGGGAACCAGGCAGGATGTCTTTGCTTTGGTGGTAGGGGCGGTGTTGGGTTTTGCGCCCTTGGGCTTCGTTATCATCAAGCGCAACAAACGCTTTGCCAAATTTGAAGAGGGACTGCCGGAGGCGCTTGACATGATGGTCAGCGCTCTTCGCGTCGGACATAGTTTCAGTGCGGCAATGGGTTTGGTGGGGCGCGAGTGCCCCGACCCCGTCGGCACCGAATTCCGGGTGTGTTTCGAGGAGCAGAACTATGGTCTCGAGCTGAAAACCGCTATGGAAAACCTGATCGCCCGGGTTCCGTTGCAGGATCTGAGAATGGTCGCTACCGCCATACTGATCCAAAAGGAAAGCGGAGGAAACCTTGCCGAGGTGCTGGACAATACGTCTCAGATCATTCGGCAGCGATTCCGCCTCAGACGGCAGGTCAGGGTTCACACCGCTCAGGGACGCCTGACAGGGTGGGTTCTCACGGCTCTGCCCCTGCTTCTCGGATTGGCCTTGTACATCGCTAACCCCGACCTGATGAGCGTTTTGTGGACCCGCCCGATCGGCGTAAAGCTCCTCTATATCGCCGGCGGCATGATCATAGTGGGCGGTTTAATCATTCGCAAGATCGTCAACATGGACGTTTGAAGGGACCGTATGGGAATTGCGATCTTTGCCTTTTGTGCCGTTTTTCTTTTGATTGCGAGCGGTGGGCTTCTCCTGTTCTATCGCGAAGCCATGATCGAGCGGATATCGAGCGCGATCTCGGGGCAAGCTGTGCCAAAGAAATCCCTAATGGACACTATTCAGCAGGGAGGCGCTTCGCTGGGCGGCGTGGTAGAGCGTTTCGAGCGCATCCTGCCGAGAAGCCAAGCGGAATCCTCTGTGGTTCAGCAGCGTCTCATCCGGGCTGGCTACCGCACGGACTCCGCAGTCAAAATATTCTATGGCGCCAAGGTATTGGTTCCTCTCGTGCTCTGTATCTTGGCTTTGGTCACCGGACTTGCGAGCCAAGGCGCCTTCTTTATTTATGCCACAGCCTTGGGTTTAGGATTTCTGGTGCCGGATTTCTGGCTGGGGAGGCAGATATCCAAGCGGCAAAAGCGCGTTCGGCTCGGCCTGCCGGATGTGCTCGACCTGCTGGTCATCTGCATCGAGGCTGGGTTGAGCCTGGATCAGGCGACTATGCGTACTGCCCAGGAATTGAGCAATGTCCAGCCGGAACTTAGCGACGAATTGAACATCGTTGTCCTGGAGCAGCGTGCCGGACGCCCCCGTTCCGATGCCTGGAAGCACATGGCTGAGCGCACCGGCGAGGATAGTGTGCGCAGTCTTGTCTCCATGCTGGTTCAATCGGAACAGTTTGGAACCAGCATTGCCAAGACATTGCGAGTTCATTCCGAGACCCTCAGAACCAAGCGCGTTCAGCAAGTGGAGGAAATGGCGGCTAAGACAACCATTAAGCTACTTTTCCCGCTTGTATTGTTCATTTTCCCCTCACTTTTTCTTGTAACTTTGGGTCCGGCGGTTATTCTTATGTCGGAATCGTTCAAAACGCTCAACCATTGAGAGAAGGGAGAGACGATAAATGGACAATGTCACGATTATCCGGATTGTCGCAGGCGTGGTGTTTGTGATCGTGTTGGTCATCCTTATCCAGCGCCGTCGCACACGGGTCAAGTAGCAAGGGGTTCATCTGTGGACCGGTGGCGCGGAAGGCAACAGAAAACCCACTAGCGCATCGGCAGTCCTATTGGCCGGGCAAGCCCGCCGCCTTGGCGGCGGGTGTCACCTGAGTACTGTCCAGATTCAGGGCGCACGAAGCGTGTTCTCGCCCAGTTCTCCGGTCAGTGCAGCCGCCTCCTTCGTCCCTGAGGAAGCAGAGTCAGCGTGAAGTCTGCCGATCTCAGAGAAAGAAAGTTCATGGACAATTGACCGGGCTGAAAGGGTTGAGCCGCCAACAGGAGTTTTATGGCAACACGCGATTGCGGGATCTCGCCGACGGCGGGGGACAAAATGGAATCAAGGAAGTACTGTGTATACAACGAGACTCGCGAATCTTTCCTCAGCTTGGGGGTTGCCATTGCGGATACTCGGCTTGCGGACGTCAGGGATTTGGTTGAAAAGCTCGCATTCAAGTTCGATGAGGGACTCTGGCTGGTTCCGTCCAGAGGAATTCCCGAAGTGGGCCTGCATTTCCCTCTGGACTTGGTTTATCTGGACGAGGAGTATCGAGTCATCGACATGATTGAGTCTTTTCCCGCATTTCGCATCGACTCATTTAAAACGCTGGCCGCAAGCGTCTTGGTGCTGCCGGCCCACACAATCTATACCTCGCAAACCCAGCCGGACGATCGCCTTGTAATCTGCCTGGCCGAGGAAATGGAAGGCCGGTTGAAACAGGAGCACCCAAAATCGTTACAGCCGGTTGAAGTGAACGGCTTTGTACTTGGCAAGGACAACCTGAGCTCTCTGAGAAAGCGGTTCGAGAAATGGTTCTCCGGGGATAAGCGAAAGGCAGAACGGTTGCCGTTGCCCCAGTTGGCTGCTTATTACTGGACCGGCGCCCCTCCGGTGGAGCACGGCATCCGGGATATCAGTTCGACCGGATTGTTCCTGCTGACCGAGGAGCGCTGGTACCCGGGCACGCTGATCAGGATGACGCTGCAAAGGACGGATGCCGTCGATGAAGGCGCAGATCGCACGATCTCTGTGAATTCCAGGGCTGTCCGTTGGGGCAACGATGGCGTGGGCCTCCAGTTTGTCCTTCCAGAGGCGCAGAATTCTCGCCGGGAACACGATCCCCTGGCTGACGGAGTTGACCGGAAGACGCTTGATAAGTTTCTGCAGTGGCTCCGGAAGAGCAAACACTAGTTCCCCATGACCCGTGGGGCGGGCCCCAAAATTTGCAGATGTTTGGCTACAGGTGGTCTTGCCGAGCCCGGATTGAGCGATAGGCGGAGCCTGGAGGAAGACGATGAATATTCCAAGAGGTGAGCGGGGACAAATCCCGGCGCTCACACGAGTTATAAACCGTCTCGCGGCATGGCCGGGCGAGGACATCGAAACCCGCCCCACCGGTGAGCGGTCTGGCGCCGGCTGCGAGGGGAACGCGCTGGTTGAGTTTGCCTTGGTGCTGCCGCTGTTCATGATCCTCATGACGGCCATCTTCACGTTTGGGGTCGCCGTCATGAACCAACTGACATTGTCACAGGCCGTGGACGCCGGAGCGCGGCATCTGGCCCTGATCCGAACCAGCACCTCAGACCCTTGTGCCGACACTGCCACTGCGATAGACAACGCCGCGCCGACCCTCACACCGGGAAAGATCACGGTCACGATCTCGATAAATGGCGTTGCCCCTTCGCCGCAGACCGGGAATTCATGTGCTGGCGCTGTGACGGCTCTGCAGGCTGCGCAGACCCTCCCCGTGGCGGTGACTGCCACCTATCCTTGCAATCTTGCAATCTACGGGAAGAACTATGCGCCCAACGGGTGCCTGCTTTCCGCAACGGTAACGGAGTATGAGTACTAACCACAGAATCATGGAGGTAGGTTCAATGAGAACGATCGGGATATCCTTTATCCAGAGAGCGTTCCACGACCAGAGCGGGCAGGTGCTGGTCTGGGCTGTGGGAGGCTTTATGGCGGTGCTGGGTATGGGCGCGTTGACCATCGATGTGGGTCATGCCTATGCTGTTCACAGCCAGCTCCAGAGTGCCGTCAATGCGGCGGCGTTGGCGGCGGCGGGAGACGTGTACTACTCCAGCTCGGAAACCGTGAATTCAACGTCCGTCGCGAATCAGTATAGTGCCACAGCAGGAGATTCAAACGTCAACCCCCTCGTGGGAACCACTCTTCCGGTTGTGACGAAGACATGCCTTGACTCGCTGATGCTGCCGAAGGGCACGAAGTGCATCAGGACCGGTACGAACATAACAGCCCCAAACGCCGTCAAGGTCTTGCAGACAGCCAACGTGCCAACGTGGTTCATGCGCCTCTTCGGCTTCCCGACGATTCCAGTCAGCGCCTTGGCGACCGCGTCGATGCAGGGCTCCGCGGAGCCTTGGAACGTGGCGATCATCATCGACTCTACGGGATCGATGAATACCGCTGACTCCCAGTGCATCGGCGGAGTCACGGAGTTCCAGTGCGCTTTGGATGGCGTACAGACCTGGCTGGAAGCCACGCATCCCTGCCCTGGGGGCGAAGCGAGTTGCACCGTGGACAAGGCGAATATCCGCGTGGCTCTGTTCACATTTCCAAACGTATCGACGGCCACGGTGCATGATGACATCGATTGCAGCGGCAACCCTACGGCCTTGCCCTACACCTTGCCTATGCCAGGGTTGTCGTCCTACGCGCCAATGACATATACCCAGACGAATTCTCCTAAGACGCCATGGACCGCGACCTACGAGGTCACATATCCCGTCACTGGAACCGGCGTTACCAACGCCGCCACCGATGCGGATGCGAATGGTTTCGTGAGCGATTATTACGACCCTACCAGCTCGGACACACTGAACCACAGTTCCTCCCTTGTCAAAGCGACAGGGTTTAACGGCGCCACCGGCACAAAGGGTTGCCTGACCTACACGCAGGGCATCGTAAACAGCGGTATGGGTAATACCTACTATGCCGGATCAATCTATGCCGCGCAGGCGGCGCTTATCGCCGAACAGAAATTGTATGGGGGAAAAAACGCGCTCATCTTCCTCAGCGATGGCCAGGCGAATCTCGTTGCGAATCAGTTCCCAAATAATTCCTCGGCTAAGACCAGTGTCGGCTGCAACGGTGGAACCTACTCTGGGAGTCAATACTCTCTGAAAACTTGCGGAACGAGCACCGCGGCGCAAACCGGCGCGGTTTATCTCACTCCGGCTACCGTTTCGTCTTCTCTTGGGTATTCCACAGTGAATAGCACAGGTGCGTACCCGTCGACCTTGGACCAGTGCCAGCAGGCGATCGTGGCGGCCCAGTACGCAGCGACCTTGTCGAGCAATCCCACCACGGTGTTCTCGGTTGCCTACGGCTCTGAAGATTCGGGTTGCTACAACAGCACCGATAGCACGAAGGTTGCCAAGGGTACTTACAACGTCGGTATTTCCTCGCCGCCGGGATCTTCGTTCATCCCATGCGTGACGATGGAGGATATCGCCAGTTCTTTGCTGAATTTCTATTCCGACTACAACCAGAGCGGAGGCAGTGTTGACACAAACTGCGTGGACCCGGCGCACACGGTAGTGAACCTGAACGACATCTTCCTGGCAATCTCAACCAGTTTCACCTCTCCCCGGCTGGTTTCCAACGACGCCCAATAGGAGCATGAAGGAAAGATGCCTCCATATTCCGGCCGGTCCAACCCATTGGACCGGCCGATTGTTTTTACTCAGGCTCTTCGGGAATAATCAGCAGCACTTCCACTCTGGTATCCCGCCCATTCTGCGTGGCGGGCCTGAATTGCCATTGCTTGAGCGAGTCCAGAAGAAACTGCTCCTGCGCGAACTTCGGGGGGAAAACGACGGCCAGAGCCTCGAAGCGGCCGGCCTCGTTCAGGAATCCGTGAATCATAAGGGCGTCGGCATTGACCTCGTCTGCGGAAAGATTGGGCCGCACGATGTTATATGGCCAGGGAGCCCCGATACGGGCAATGTTTCCTGCCGTCGCGGCATCGTCGGAGCGCGGAAGCGAGTATTGGAGAATCCAGTTCTTCTTCAGGCCTACATGCAGGTAAACGGTGTATGCCAGCCTGCTGTTCCAGAGCCCGGCCGTTTCCGGATACTCTTCCTCCATCGATGATCCCACTACAACCGCTCCGAATTGGCCGTTCTTGGGCAGCGTAATATGCTCGGCCGAAGGCGCTTTGACTGAGTTGGAGCCAGTGCCGGCCACCTGTGCAGGCACAGCTTTGGCAGCATTCTGTGTGCCAACTCCGCTTGTGGGGGCTGCCTTTTTTCCCGAATCGTCTGAATTTCTCCCCGCGCCGTTTTCGCTTTTCTTGCCGTCTGGGCCGCCGTTCCCCTCCTGCCGGGAACTCCCTGAAAGCTTGCTCGCCAGCGTTGCGCCAGCCGGAGCCGGAGCCGGCGCTGTCTGGTTGGCGGGCGGCAACACGGCGGCTCCTGCCGGCATATGAAGGTCAGAGAGCGACATCGCCGCGGCGGGAGTCGGTTGATCGGCTGTCTGCGACGTTGTTTCAGGAACCTGCTGCTTCAACTCGGGATTGTTGATAACGACAGGCGAGGTGGTGCTTGGGGATAGCGCCTGGGTTGCCGTGGCGGAATCGCTCGACGAGATAGCGAGATCCGCCAAGTTTGCTTCCTCATTGGGAGAATCGAGGGAGGGCCTCACATCGGCGGCCGTGGCTTCATGCGGTCGAGGCAGAGCGATCCTCTTAGTTGGGAGTTTCTGCGCGGACCACAGCAGCACGGCGGGGATCGGGGTCTCCTGCAGGGGCAGAAGATTGGGAGGAATATCCGGTTGCACCAGCGTACGGGGCGCCGGCGTTCGCTGTGCAATCTGCCGCGGAACCGGGGCCGGAGCGGCCGGCTTCTTGTCATCGGATTGTGTTTTCGCCCTTGGCCACGGGCCAGGATATAGACTGTCGCTCGCGGCCTCCCGCTCCATCCGCGGCTCAGGGCTGTGCAGGTCCAGACGCCGCACGGAATATCGCTCAGTGATAATCATGCGGCCTTCGATCTTAGGTACAGACATGATCTGCCAAGAAATCAGTCCCAACATTGCGCCATGCGCCAGAGTCGAGAGCACAAAGGAAGCCGTTTTCTGGCTCGGTTGCGGTCGCTGGTCAAAAATCGTAATCGTTTGGGAAGACCTCATATCCGGATAGATACCCTCCCTGATTTCGTCTAATCCTACTTTACAGTGACGGAGGCGTCTCAGTGACTCTTTGGATTGCTCAAAAGCAGTTGCAAGCTACTGCGCGATCTCTAAAGCTAGTGTCGTCCGTTACACAAACGGCATCTATTTGCCTTAAAGGGGCGCGGCTTCAGCCGCCGAGGGAATGCTTGCCGGAATATCCATCCTTTTCTTGGCTCTTTATACTTGCCGCAATTTCGGGCATGCCCCGTTAGTGCCCACCTCGTAGCTCTTTTGGTACCTCGTATACAGGTGACTAAAGAAGAGGGCGTGAGTACGGCTATTGGGTGTTAAGCTAAACACGCGTTCACACTCGTCAGGCGCTTTTCGGGCATATCCCCAACGCGGCGTTGAATGTATTTCCGCTTTTTTGGCCGAGCAAGTGTCCTAGGTGACAGGAAGGCGGAACTGGCCGCACAGCTAGTTCTGACAGGATTCTGAATGAATCGAAGGGTGCTAACCGTTCTCCTCATCGCTTTCGTCTTTGGACTCGCATCTGCTTTTCTCGTTTACCGCGTCTTCCATAACCAGTTGTCGGCGACGCGTCCGGTTACTACTACGAACGTGGTCGCGGCAAAAGCGGACATCAAACTCGGAACTGTTCTCAGCGCCGCCGACCTGACCACCACGGCGATTGCAGGCCCGCTTCCCAAAGGCGCCATTCAAGACTTCAAGGGAGCCATTGGCCGTGGCGTGATTTCCGACCTCTATCAAGGCGAGCCCGTCTTGGAGGGCCGCCTGGCCGCCGCCGGCTCCGGTGGTGGACTGGCAGCCATGATTCCCAAAGGTATGAGAGCCGTTGGGGTCAAGGTTGACGATGTCGTCGGCGTGGCTGGATTCGTGACTGCCGGAATGCGCGTGGATGTCCTTATTTCGGGTATTCCTCCGGGAGGCTCGAATCAGTCTCAAGGAACCCAGGTGGAGACAATTCTTCAGAATATTGAGGTGTTGTCGGCCGGCACGGATATTCAAAAGGACGCTGAAGGTAAAGCCAAGCCGGTGCAGGTGGTCAACCTGGAAGTAACTCCGGAGCAGGCTGAAATCCTCAACCTGGCCACCAATCAAATGCATATCCAACTCGTGCTACGCAACCCGCTGGACACGTTGGTCGCCAAAATCCCGGGCACTGCCCTGGGCAGCCTCTTTGGGAACGACAAGGCCCCAGCAAAAACGCAGATTGTCAATCGAGCCAAGGCCGCTCAACAGCCTGCGGCCAAGGCCTTTTCGATTGTAGTAATCAACGGATCGCAGCGAAGCGAGCAGAAATTCTCTCGTCCTGAGGAAAAACAGTGAGAGTGAAACCTGGCATTGCCATCGCATGTTTCAGTGCATTGTCTATTGTTGTCTGCGCCGGGCCGGTCATGCAGGCACAGAGTTCAGCGCCTATCTCTCAATCGCCCAGGATTTCCAGCGATGACTCCGCAAACGATCTCTCTGTTGCGGTGGGCAAATCCGTGCTGGTCGATTTTGCGCGGCCGGTGCAGCAGATCAGTCTAGGCTTGGGCGAGTTCGCCCAGGTCTTGATGATGAGCCCAACCGAGGCACTGGTGAGCGGCAAAGCCGCCGGAGAAACCAGCCTGATTGTCTGGGATACAACCGGCGGCCGGCAGTTCTTCAATGTGAGGGTTCGTCCGAGCGCTGCGTCTGCCAACGATGGGCTGGAAGCGGTTCGCCGCGAACTCAGAACGGAACTTCCCGGACAAACCCTGAGAATTACCTCCGAAAATGGGGTCATCTTTCTCCGCGGCACGGTCAAGAGTCTGAATAACTCCGACCGGGCGGTCCAGATCGCCTCCACTGCCGGCAAAGTCGTCAATCTGCTGGATGTCGAGGTGCCGCCCGCGGAACCTCAGATTCTCCTCAAGGTGCGCTTTGCCAGCGTTGACCGCAGCAAGAGCAAGCAACTCGGCATCAATCTCTTCAATAACGGTCTGGGCAACTCTCTGGGAGCGATTTCAACGGGACAGTTCACTCCGCCATTGACTGACTCCGCGGGAACGACCATATCGACCGATCAGAACATTATGGCTGCCTTTCCTGGCTTGGGCAATTTCGGCGCAACCATTCAGGCCCTCGAAACCAAAGGTGTGGTCGAGGTTCTCGCCGAACCTAATCTCCTCACAGCGAACGGCAAACAGGCCAGTTTTCTGGCTGGCGGTGAATACCCCTATCCTGTCGTTCAAGGCGGCTCGGGCGGCTCTGGATCTTCGGTCTCGATCATGTTCAAGGAGTACGGCGTTCGCCTGAACTTTATTCCCACCATCACTCCCCGCGGGACCATTCGCCTCCAGGTGGCTCCGGAAGTCAGCTCGCTCGACTTCACAAACGCCGTCGAGGTTTCCGGGTTTAATGTGCCCGCCATTGCCACACGGAAAGTGAAGACCGAGGTCGAGTTGAGCGATGGTCAAAGCTTCGTCATCGGCGGACTGCTCGACAACCGCGAGACCGAAACCTTCGAGAAAATCCCGTTCCTGGGAGACATTCCAGTTTTGGGTAAATTCTTCCAGTCGATTTCAAAGAATAAGACAAATACCGAGCTGATCGTCATCGTGACGCCGGAAATTGTAGCTCCCATACAGGCCGGTACATCCTTGCCTGATCTCAAATATCCTGAAAACTTCCTGCCGCCCAACTCCGGAATACCCATGAATAACCCGGATGCAAAGACAGCCGCCAATACTCCAGCCCCCCCGCCGGCTACCATGCCCGTGGAGAAACTGGTTCAGAGTATGAAGCCGGAGACGCCGCTGGTTGTCGAAGGCGTAAGCGGGAATTTTGGAGATGCTTCGTCGACGGCAGGCACCAGTTCCTCGCCCCAGTAAGTTTCCCAGCCGTCTTGGCGGGCGGCCGGCGAAACTCGAAATAGATTGGGCCCCATCAGGGAGCAGTTGGCTGTTGCGGGGCTAAAACTATGGGTGCATGTGATCTGAGAGCACAGACCCAAACCGTAGCCGGCTTGCGATCGCGGCTACAGGTTGGCGAAAGAACCTGAGGTAGCCGGATGAATCTGTTAAGTAGGAGTCTCTCGACTTTGCGGGATCGCCTTATTAAACGCCGTCGGAAAGCCCCGCCGATTTGTCTGCGGGTCTCAAACCTGACTCGCCACACTGTACTTGCTACCTGCATGGAAGTGGCCGACAGCGGCTTAAAGCGCAATAAGGGTCTGCTGGGGCGCAAGTGTCTCGCTCCTGGCGAGGGTCTGTGGATACTTCCTTGCGAGGCTGTGCATACTGTCGGCATGCAGTTTTCCATTGATCTCGTCTACCTGGATCGCAAGAACCGAATCAAGAAGCTCAGGAGCGCGGTGCCGCCGTGGCGGTTGTCAGCCTGCCTCAGTGCGCATTCTGTGCTCGAGCTTGTCCCAGGCACCATCCGCGAGACCCAGACAAGCCTGGGAGATACGCTCGAATTCTCCTCTCCCTTGCCGTCGGGCGACAGCCGCCCAGCGGATGCACTGAATTCAAAGTAAGCTTTAGCCCCTCAGGGAACGCCTGCCTGGAGGCAAGAGCTTGTTTTGAGTCCTCTAGCGAAATCCAGGTTGAAACAACTGCCCAGAGTCAATTCAAACCCGCCATTTTCAAGGTAAAACACTTTTGTGGCATGTATACGGAGCCGGTCTGTTTAGCTCACCCTGTGTACGGGTGTTTACACTAGAGTGTATCAAGCTGTCCGTAAGTTGTTGATTTATAATCATAATCCGAGACTCGCAGAATGGCTATCCGTTTGCTATATAGAGGTCATCACCAGTCAAAGGCTGGTAGAAATCAACCTTCGGGGAGAACACAAATGAACACCATGCTTCTCAAGCTCTATGTGAAGTTCCAGGACCTGATGAGCCGCGAGTAAGGTCAGGATCTGGTCGAGTATGCTCTGGTAGTCGGCCTCATTTCCATCGCAGCCGTCGCTGGCCTCCAGAATGTTGCCAAAGCTGTCAACAATGTCATCACCAGCGTCACCGCTACCCTCAACGCAGCCGTCTAAGCCGGCCAACCCCTGCCCAAACAAGGCGGGGACAGCCGAAATCGATGCGATCATTCCTTCGCGGGAGAGATACCCAAGCAGCTGTCGGGCGGTACACTCCCTCACGAGGATCTGGACGTCGGCCAACTCGCAAGCTTGGTTTGAGTATGAGTAAGGTACTCTCTCAAGCTGCGAGGCGGAAGGAAGGTCGGGATATGGTCGTTATTTGCTGGTCGCGTAGGCTGTGGTCGCTGGCCTGATGCTTTCGGCCGTCCCTAACAACACTTTGATTGGCAACACTACGTTGGTTCTTAGCAACCACTTTTGGTTCCTGTCCACATAACGCCTGGGCAGTTAAAATCTGCTGGTTCGCTCCTACATGGAAGAAATGGGAGAGCAGACAGGCTGAGAAGCGATTTTCTCAATGGTCAGGGGTCCAGATGCAGAACATTTCGCCAGGAGATACCGGTATGTTGTCTGGATTCTTGAAATTCAGTTTTGGCTTGCGACGCCTTTTGTTACAGGAGGAAGGTCAGGATCTGGTCGAGTATGCTCTGGTGGTTGGCTTGATTTCCATATCGGCGGTCGTCGGCTTGCACGGTGTGGCATCCGCGGTCAACAATGTCATAACCAAAATCACCACTGTTCTCAACTCGGCTGTCTAACCGTCTGACCCTGGCAAAGGCAGTGCACGGACAGTTCAAATCGTCCTGCTCGTTCCTTGGCGGTAGAGGGACGCAGAGCAGATCGGCTGCCGAGCGGCGCTCTTCCCTGCTAACTATTCACCGGCAGTTCGCAAGGAGATAGTCCTTATGCAGTCTGGATTCCGGGAACTCTGTCTCCGATTGCAAAGCTTCTTGGCGCGTGACGAAGGTCAGGATCTGGTTGAATATGGCTTGGTCACCATGCTGGTTGCAGTGGGAGCGGTCGTCAGCACGAGGACCGTGGCCGCACCTGTCAACGCTCTTCTCAGCAACGCTGTTACGGTTCTCGGCAATGCCCTCTAATTCCAGCAGGAACTCGGCATCTCCATGCCTTCTGCTCTGCCAGCCAGTCATTCGTTCCTGCCGATAGAACCCGGTCTAAATTCTCTCCCATTCTTTTTGCTGTCTTGACACCGGAGCCTTTGAAAGTGAAGCAGCGGATAAATAGGAAACAGCGAATTGGTCTGCTGATAATCCTGTTAAGCTGTGGAATTTCAGTTTTGTGGGGTTTCGCCATTGGCCAGACCGTGTCTCGCGGTGCATTGGATTTTCAGGGGTTATACTACGGCTCACGGTGCCTGCTTCAGCACCACAATCCATATAATGTGAGCGAACTTGAGGCTGTTTACCGGGCGGATGGTGGAGAAAGTCCGTCTGAGCCGATTCGTGCCCGTCAGATAGTGACGCTGTACGTAAACTTGCCTACTACGCTGCTCTTTATAATTCCTTTCGCGATCCTGCCTTGGGGGTTTGCGCACCTGGCGTGGCTGATGCTCACTGCGGCAAGTCTCAGCCTTGCCGCTTTCCTGATTTGGGATTCTGGGGCTAACTATGCGCCCGCTGTTTCTGGCGTGTTAATCTGCTTTGCTCTTGCCAACAGCGAAATCCTCTTTGCAACCGGCAACGCCGCTGGAATGGTCGTAGGTCTTTGTGTAGTGGCTGCATGGTGCTTCATAAAGGGGCGATTTATACCGGCCGGCATCCTGTGCCTTGCGGTCAGCCTCGCAATCAAACCTCATGATGCGGGTCTGGTCTGGCTCTATTTCTTGCTGGCGGGGGGGATATTTCGGAAACGTGCGATTCAAACTCTCCTCGTTACCATTGTCCTGGGGGGGGCGGCCTTCCTGTGGGTCTCGCACGTCGCGCCGGAATGGGTGCAGGGCTGGCACTCCAATATGTCTGCCATTACTGCGGCCGGCGGTCTCAATGAACCTGGCCCCGGTTCCATCACAGGCAGTACTGCCGGAATGGTGATCGATCTGCAAGCGGCTATAAGTATCATGCGGGACGATCCACGTATCTATAATTCTGTCAGTTACATGACCTGCGGAGCACTTCTGCTGTTATGGTCGGTTCGGACGCTCAAGGTGCAGTTCTCGCAGTCGAGAGCGTGGCTTGCTCTTGCCTCGGTTGCGGCCATTACCATGCTGGTGAGTTACCATAGGCCATACGATGCAAAGCTCCTGCTGCTTACCGTATCAGCCTGCGCAATGCTGTGGGCTAAGGGCGGCCCGGTTGGATGGATTGCACTCCTGTTGAATGCCGCAGGAATTGCGTTGACCGGGGATGTCCCATTGTCAATTCTCGTTGTTCTCACGAATAATCTGCATATTGACACAGTGGGGATCTTCAGCCGGATCTTGAAGACTGTGCTAATGCGGCCTACGCCGCTCATCTTGCTGGCGATGGGCATTTTCTATTTTTGGGTATATGTGCGGCGCGATCCGGTTCGCGCTGCAACGGCTGAGTCAGGAGAGCCGAAAGGAAGGCCGCATGCGCTCACTCCGGCTTGAGTGGAGATATGTCTGAGAAGGCCGTTCGGCACTATGATGATGAGGCCTCGGACCATTTCTGGAAGAAAGAGAGACTGAACATGGTAATGACGCGGAAGGTTCGGCTGCTTTTGATTCTATTGGCCAGCGGGTTTTCCATTTTATGGGGTTTCTCTATAGGGCAGAAGTCGAATGGGTGGGCGGATTTCAGAGGGGTGTACTACGGCTCACGATGTCTGCTTCAACACCACAACCCATACAATGTGAGTGAGTTGGAGGATGTTTACCGGACCGATGGCGGGGAAGGTCCGTCTGAACCCATCAGCGCCCGTCCGAGTGTGACGCATTATGTAAACTTGCCTACCACGCTCCTCATTATAGCTCCCTTTGCGATCCTGCCCTGGGGGTTCGCGCACCTGCTGTGGATGATTCTCACCGCCGGAGCCATCATCTTTGCTGCCCTCCTGATGTGGAATTGCGGAGCCAATTATGCACCGGTGATCTCTGGGGGGTTGATCTGCACTGTTCTTATCAACTGCGAAGCTATCTTCGGAACCGGCAATACAGCGGGAATCGTCGTAGGCCTTTGCGTGGTAGCCGTTTGGTGCTTCTTCCAGGAGCGGTTCGTGTCGGCCGGCATCTTATGTTTGGCGGTCAGCCTTGCAATCAAGCCGCACGATGCGGGCTTGGTCTGGCTCTATTTCTTGCTGGCCGGCGGGGCCTATCGGAAACGCGCGCTGCAAGCCCTCATTGTGGCTGTTGTGCTCAGCCTTTTCGCTATTTTGTGGGTTTGGCATGTCGCGCCGCATTGGATTCAGGAACTGCAGTCCAACCTTTTGGCATATTCGGCGCCCGGCGGAGCCAACAACCCTGGACCTATCGCCGTCAATAGCGGAAGCGGCCCGAGTATGATCATCAACCTTCAGTCTGTCATCAGCACCTTCCGGGACGATCCACACATCTACAATCCGGTCAGTTACATGATCTGCGGAATGCTTCTTCTGGTATGGTCGGCTCGCACACTCAAGTCACAATTTTCGCAGTCGAGAGCATGGCTTGCGCTTGCCTCAGTCACGGCCATTACCATGCTGGTTACTTATCATCGGCCATACGATGCAAAGCTCCTATTGCTTGCTGTTCCTGCCTGTGCTATGTTGTGGGCCGAGGGCGGCCCGATTGGGTGGGTTGCGCTCCTAGTGACTACTGCGGGTATTGTGTCGACCGGAGATATCCCATTAGCCATTCTTCTGATTCTGACCAAGAACTTGCTCATATCCACAGCAGGGTTGTCCGGAAAGATGCTGACAGTTGTGCTCATGCGCCCTGCGCCGCTCATCTTGCTGGCGATGGGCATTTTCTATCTGTGGGTGTATGTGCGGCGCGATCCGGTTCGCGCTGTAACGGTTGAGTCAGGAGAGCCGAAGGGAACGCCGCATGCGCTCACTCCGGCTTGAGTAGATATATGCCTGAGAATGTCGTTCGGCACTATGATGCTGAGCCCTCGCACAATATCTGGCAGAAAGTAGAGACTGAACATGGCAATGACGCGGAAGGCACGGCTGCTTCTAATTCTATTAACCAGCGCGATCTCCATATCGTGGGGCTCTTATCTGGCGCAGACGGGGAATCAGTGGCCGGATTTCCGGGGGATTTACTACGGCACGCGATGCCTGCTTCAACATCACAACCCTTACAATGTGAGTGAACTGGAAGCTGTTTACCGGGCCGATGGCGGTGAGCGCCAGTCAGAGACCCTTATGGTCCGCCAGGCTGTGACGCTGTATGTAAACGTGCCTACTACTTTCATTTTTGTAACTCCTTTTGCGATGCTGCCGTGGGGGCCAGCGCACGTGCTGTGGATGGGCCTCACCGCTGGGCTTTTCGTCCTCGCTGCCGCCCTGATGTGGAACCTGGGTTCAAATTATGCGCCAGATGTCTCCCTCTTCCTGATTTGCTTCTTGCTTGCTAACTGCGAAATGATATTCGGCAGTGGCAATACAGCCGGAATCGTCGTAAGCCTTTGTGTGGTGGCCGTCTGGTGCCTGCTAAAGGAGCAGTTTGTTGTCGTTGGCATCCTATGTTTGGCGGCAAGCCTTGCAATCAAGCCCCATGATGCGGGCCTGGTCTGGCTCTATTTTCTTTTGGCAGGCGTGCCTTACCGGAAGCGCGCGCTGCAAGCCCTTCTGGTTACCGCTGTCCTTGGCGTATTGGCCTTTCTTTGGGTCTCAAATGTCGCGCCGCATTGGATGCAGGACTGGCACACCAATATGTCCGCGATTTCGGCGCACGGCGGCATCAACGAACCAAGTCCCACGGCCCTTACAGGCCGTTCCTCTGGCATGGTAATCGATCTGCAGGCGGCCATAAGTGTCTTCCTTGACGATGCGCGCATCTACAATCCGGCGAGCTATCTGATATGCGGAGCGCTTCTGCTGGTATGGTCGGTTCGTACTCTAAGATCGCGCTTTTCGGAGCAGAGAGCCTGGCTTGCGCTCGCTGCGGTTTCGGCTCTCACCATGCTGGTGACTTACCATCGGCCCTGGGATGCAAAGCTGTTGATGCTTACCATTCCCGCCTGTGCCATGCTATGGGCCGAAGGTGGCCCGATTGGGCGGATCGCACTCCTGGTGAATACAGCGGGCATTGTGCTGACTGCGGATGTTCCGTTGGCGATCTTCGTCGTTTTCGCCGATTACATACATGTGGGAACGGCGGGGATATTCGGAAAAATGCTGACAGTTCTGCTGCTCCGGCCTGCCTCGCTCATCTTGCTGGCGATGGGCATATTCTATCTGTGGGTATATGTGCGGTGGACGGCCCCGGACGCGCATACATGCCTAGACTGAGCGGAAGGTCCGGCTGGCGCAACTGCCGGAGCAACAGGATAAAGTTCTTTCATGCCCGATGCCGCCGCGTCGCAGTCACAGCCTTGCCAAAGTTATGCTGGCCGCAGGCATGAAAGATGCATGTATTCGGGAGGTTGGTCCATGATTGACGGAAAGCGCATTGCGGTTGTGATGCCGGCGTACAACGCGGAAAGGACTTTGGAAAAGACCGTGCGGGAATTGCCTGATGTTGTTGATATCAAGATTCTGGTGGACGACTCCAGCAAGGACCATACGGCTGCTCTCTCAAAGAAACTCGGCGTGCAAACATTTGTTCACGATGCCAATTACGGTTATGGCCGCAATCAGCAAACATGCTACCGGGAGGCTCTTGCCGCGGGCGCGGATATAGTGGTGATGGTCCACCCGGATTACCAGTACACGCCGCTTTTGGTTCCGGCCATGGCCGGCATGATCGCCAGCGGAGTCTACGACATGGTTCTGGGATCGCGCATTCTCGGCGGAGGGGCTCTGAAAGGCGGCATGCCGGCTTATAAGTACGTCTCCAACCGCTTTCTCACATTCTTTCAAAATCTGTTTCTCGGCGTGAAACTCTCTGAATACCACACCGGATTCCGCGCCTTTTCGCGGCAACTGCTTGAGACTCTTCCCCTGCTCGAAAACTCCGACGACTTTGTCTTCGACAACCAGATGATTGCCCAGGCCGTCTGGTTCGGTTTTCAGATCGGAGAGATATCCTGCCCTACGAGGTACTTCAAGGAAGCCTCTTCAATCAATTTCAAGCGCAGCGTGAAGTATGGAGTGGGAGTGCTCAGAACCACCGCCAGCTTTGCACTGAACAAATGGGGAGTTATCCACTCGCCGAGGTTTGGTGCGTCAGGCAGAAAGATAACTGAGAAGTATTATTCCCAGGTTGCACAGGGCCCGCGAGAACCCGATGAAGCTGTAACTGGAATTGCAAGAGATACGAATCGCCCGGCATGATCGCATCTCCCCACACGTTCCTCCTTCGGTGTGCAAAGTCGAAAGGCCGCCGAAAGCGTCCAGGCAATCTGCAGGTTCGTCGGGCAGTCGAAAATCCAGTTGCGAGCGGCTGGCTGGCCGAATCCCTCGAAGCCGCATTTTGCCGTTCTCCACACTCCGTACAGGCAAATCCCTGAGTCCCAAAGCGGTTCATATTTCGGGTGTGCAATCCGCTGTTGACAAAGGCATTTGCCGGGCCTATGGTTTGTTCGTTTTGCAAATGGAGGACTAGACACCATGGCCTATTTTCAGCTTCAGCCCGCGGAATTGGAGCTTCAGCAACTCGCAGAGCAGTATTGGCAGGACGCCGGCGAAAGAGAACAGCAGCTTGAGAAGGCTGCATTCGAAGCTGGCGAAGCGATACGCGGCGGCGAGTACACGCTGCCAAATCTGGAGACGATCGTTCGTTGGAAGTCCGAGCGCGTTGTTCACTACCTGATTGGAAACAGCAGCGAGAACATCAAGAGTGCTCTGGCTATTGCCGCTTCGCCGGATGCCAAGACCGAGGACGCTGTCAATGCGCTCGTCGGGTTGCGCGGCGTCGACATTTCCATCGCCACAGCGATTCTGGCTGCGATCTACCCCGAGCGGTATGCGGTGCTGGATTATCGTGCTCTTGAAGCGCTGGGGCACGCCAGGCACGATGTTCAGTTCTATGCCGAATACAACGCCTTTTGTAACCGGTTGGTCGAGTGCGGGATGGTGAAGCCGCAGGAGGATCTTCCTGGCCCGACCCCACTCCATACCCTGGAACGTGCGCTCTGGCAATGGTCGCGGAGCCGAGGAGAATAGCAGCGGAACCGCTGCCCGGCACGATAGAATCGCCTTGTGAGCAACTCCTTTGAAATCGGCCCGGTCCACGTCGGTGAGGGCCAGCTTTTCCTCATCGCCGGTCCCTGCGTCATCGAGGGCGAGGCCCATGTGCGCACCATGGCCGACGCCATTCAGCGCATCACCTCAGATCTGGGCATTCCCTTCATCTTCAAGGCCAGCTACGACAAGGCCAACCGCACCAGCGTGAAGAGCTTTCGCGGGCCGGGGCTCATTGAGGGCACCCGTATCCTTGGCCGATTGGCCAAGGATACGGGGCTGCCGGTGCTAACCGACGTACACGAGCCAGGCCATTGTGAAATTGCCGCCGAGGCCGTGGACGTGCTCCAGATTCCGGCCTTCCTGTGCCGCCAGACCGACCTGCTGGTGGCTGCGGGCAAGACCGGTCGCGCCGTCAACATCAAGAAGGGGCAGTTTGTGGCGCCGTGGGATATGGTGCATCCGGTGGAGAAGGTGCGCTCCACGGGCAACGAGCGCGTTTTTCTCACCGAGCGCGGAGCCAGCTTCGGCTACAACACGCTGGTGGTGGACTACCGCTCCCTGCCGGTGATGCGGCGGATGGCGCCGGTGGTTTTTGATGGCACTCACTCCGTGCAGCAGCCCTCGGCGGCGAACGGCGTAAGCGGCGGCCAGCCGGAGTTCATTCCGCTGTTGGCGCGGGCTGCGGTCGCTGCGGGCATCGACGGGCTGTTTCTTGAGGTGCATGACGACCCGGCCAACGCCAAGTCCGACGGCGCGAACGCCCTGGATCTGAAGCTGCTGAAGCCGCTGCTGGAAAAGCTGCTGGCAATCTACGCCGCAGCTGGGTAGCGGGGCAGGCATTCAGCGCGTCGGCGGAGTCCCACATTCCCGGCCTGATAGCATTTCCGTATGCTTTTGTTCAAGCTTCGCAAACCGCTCCGCACTGCATTTCTTGTTGGCGCAGCCCTTGTTTTGGGTGCGGCTTTCAGCCTTTCCTCGACTTTGGCGCAGGGTGCTCCCACGGCATCGGCGCCGGATCGCGCGCATATCGAAGAGGTTCTGAACGGGCTCAATCGCGCACACTTCGTCGGTCAGGTTGCGGTGGCTCCGGACGGCAAGCGGCTGGCGTGGATTCAGGGCACGAGAGAGGGCGCGGAGATTCGGGTTGCCGCGCTGGGCGATCTGGCCCGAAGCGAACGGGTGACCGCTGCCGCCAAGGTTGACCAGCACTGCCAGGAGGGCGAAATCGTCTGGGAGCCGGATGCGAAGGCGCTGGCATTCTTTTCCGATTGCGCCAAACCGGGCGAGCAGACCGATCTTTATGTTGCGCGACTGGACGGCAAACCGGCGAGGCGGCTGACCAATCTGAATGGCTACGTGGAAGCTCCGGCTTTTTCGCCGGATGGAAAAAGTGTGGCGTTCTTATATGTGGAAGGGGCGACGCGGGCGGCAGGGGCCTTGGCGGCGATGAAGCCTCCGGCCGGGGTGATCGGCGAGGATGGCATCGAGATTCAGCGGGTGGCAGTGGCCGCGGTGGACACGGGCAAGCCGGAGGCGCCGGTGATGGCCTCACCTGGCAATCTGCATGTGTATGAGTTCGACTGGCGTCCGGATTCGAAGGGGTTGGCGTATGTGGCCGCCGATCCGCCGGGTGAGAACAACTGGTGGGTGGCTAAGCTCTATACACAACCATTGGATGGGCCGACCCAGGCAATTCTTGCGCCTTCAGAGGTTGCCGGTCCGCTGCATGGTTTGCAGATTGCGGTTCCGCGCTGGTCGCCGGGCGGCAAGGCCATTGCCTTCATCGGCGGGCTGATGAGCGACCAGGGAGCGACGGGCGGCGATGTGTGGATCGTCTCCGCGGATGGCGGCCAGCCAGTCGATTTGACCCCGCAGCGGCCCACCTCGCCGGCCTGGATCGAGTGGGATGGCAACACAGATCTTTTTGTCAGTGAACTGGCCGGAGGCAACTGCCAACTGCTGCGTCTCCACCTGCAAGGGGACAAGGCCGGCCAGAGCGTGAGCGCCAGCTTCGGCGCGCCCATCTTTAGCATTCCGGACAGCGTAGGCGATGGGCGGTTGGAACTGAGCCTTTCCGCGACAGCCGATCACTCCATGTTCGTTTTCCACGCCAGCACGTTCGATCAGCCGCAGGAGATCTATGCGGCAAAGCCGGGCAGCGCAGTGACTTCGGGGTTGGAAGGCATCGCCAAGTTGTCGCACCTGAACGACGGCGTAAAACCGGCATGGGGCAAGTCTGTCTCGCTGAACTGGAAGAGCGACTCGTTCAGTGTGCAGGGCTGGCTCATGCTGCCAAAGAACTACGATCCGGCCAAAAAGTATCCGCTGATCGTCGAGGTGCATGGCGGACCGGCTTCGGCGGTGGAGCCGCACTGGAGCGCGGGCGGCAGCCTGAGCGCAGCGGCTTTTTCCGCGCTGGGCTACTTCGTGCTGCAGCCCAATCCCCGTGGCAGCTACGGACAGGGCGAAGCCTTTACCCAGGCCAACCGCAAGGATTTCGGCTATGGGGATCTGCGCGACATTCTGGCTGGAGTGGATGCGGTCGAGGCCAGGTATTCCGTAGACCCCGGCCGGGTGGGGATTACGGGCTGGAGCTACGGCGGCTTCATGACCATGTTTGCCGTGACCCAGACCGGGCGCTTCAAGGCGGCGGTAGCGGGAGCGGGCATCTCCAACTGGCAGAGCTACTATGGGGAGAACTCGATCGACCAGTGGATGACGCCCTACTTCGGCGCTTCGGTTTATGACGACCCGGCGGTCTACGCGAGGAGTTCGGCCATCGACTTCATCAAGCAGGCCCGCACGCCCACGCTGGTGGTGGTGGGCGACCGGGACGGTGAGTGCCCGGCGCCGCAGTCCTATGAGTTCTGGCACGCATTGCGCGCCCAGCATGTTCCCACGCAACTGGTGGTTTATCCTAATGAAGGGCATGGCTTTGTGGATCCCGTCCACCGTCGCGACGTGATGGAGCGGGCCGTCGAATGGTTTGCGCGCTACCTGCCGCCCGGCCAGTAGCGGGAAATCTGCTCGCCATCCGGGCTCAGCGGAGTCTATGGAAGCAGGGGGAGGGGAATTGTGCCGGGCAGCTTTCTGCCAGGGGCGGCCCCATCCTGATACACTTTTCTTTGGAGTTTTAAGAGCGTGTTTCGCCGACCGGCTGCATGGAAGAGCGTACCGCCGGGAGCCGTTTGTTTGAGCGGATTTCACCGGCTACAGGCCAACCTTGGGCATGTTGACGGGCCGCTACAACCCATTTTTTCTGACGTATTCGGAGAGACCGTTCCGCGGTTTGAAAAGGCGGGGCGGGGAGGATTCATGCGGCGGTTTTTGACGCTTGTTTGCTTGTTGTGCCTGGCCATTCCGGCCGGGATTTCGATTTCCGGCTGTACGCGCAACCCGGCAGGGAACTATTGCAACGGCTTGGGTTACGGCATGACGGACACGGATGTGGCCTCCATCATCCTGAAGCCGCAGACCGGGGGCATCTCCCTTGCCTTTGGGCAGACGAAGCAGGCATCCTCGCCTGTGGCCTACACATGCAAAGTGCAGCCTGCCAACGTCCTTTCATTCACCTACGGCACCACCAACAATCAGTTGGTGGACATCTCGCCCACAGGCAACATCTGTGCCGGCACATGGAACCGGAACACCGGCGGCGGCATCGCCAACTACACCATCTGCAGCAAGCCGAATCCGCTGCCCTCGACCGGCGGTCTGCCCTATGCCATGGCTTACATCACGGCCACCGCCAAGTCGGTTGTCTCCAATCCGGTGGCGGTTTACGTGCATGCTCAGGTGACTTCCCTTACCCTTGTGGGGCCGCAGCAATGCCTATCGCAGGGCACCCTATGGAGCCAGCCGCTCGACGTTCAGGCGTGCTTTGCCGGAAGCAACAACCAGCAGCAGTTGCTTTGCGCACCGGCTGGGACGACCGTCCCCGCTTGCAGCTTGCCCTACGTGAATGGCGTGAGCGGAGCACAGGTATCCTTGGCCTCGATTCCCAGTTGCACGGCGGCCATTGGCACACTTTCCTATACAGGCGGCATCTCAGGCGTGGCTGAGATCAACCCTGAGACCAATCAGATCACCGCTGAAGAGCCGGGCACCACTGCGATTACCGCGTCTGTCGCCGGTTCGGGGTCGTCGGCCGGCTACTTTTCTACCTGCCCGCCGGCAAAGATCAGCGTCACTCTGGCGAATGGAAACACCAGCGGCTCGGTTACTCAGGGCGTGACGCAAAATTTGGTCACTACCGTCACGGATACCAACGGCGAGACCATTACCGGCCTTTCGCTGGCCTACCAGTCGACCGACCCGATTGACATCAGCGCAGGCAGCGGCGGAAGCATCACGACCAGCTTTCCCGGCGTGGCCTCAGTCTTTGCCATCTGCGAGCCGCCCGGCTGCAACCCAGCTCCGATCAATCAGATTGGGCTGAATGGCACCGGCCTTCCCATCTCCTCGAATCCGGTCGCCATCACTACGCCCGGCACTGCCAGCGACTATATCTGGTTCTCGGCCCCTGGGCAGTCGCAGTATTTGGCTCCGGTTGAACTGCTCACGGGCTCGGTTGGCTCCACGGTGCGCCTGCCTTATGTGCCGAACTCGATGGTGATGGACCGGCTCGGCACGAATCTCTACTTCGGTTCAGCCCGTGGATTGATGGTTTACAGCACCAATGGCGGCACAGTCCCCTCACCGAACGCGAGTGTCCCAGGCGTGGTCTTGGCCGTCTCTCCAAATAACCAGGCCGTGCTGATCAACGATCAGGTGCGCCAGGTTTTCTATCTTTACAACGTCCAAAGCGATGTCGCATCGACGTCCTTTGGCGGCATGGGCACCGCTGCCTCCTGGACCCCCGACGCGCAGACGCTCTACATCACCGACAGCGCCTCGATGGGCGCAGGACACAGCGACACGTTGTACGTCTACAGTTCGAA
>Ga0224555_1001514_pt1 | contig 31703 bp, 25 predicted proteins | sample 714S23034metaG_FD_180687 | JGI IMG/M metagenome (GOLD analysis project Ga0224555, IMG submission 180687) | Peat soil microbial communities from Stordalen Mire, Sweden - 717 S2 30-34 | ecosystem: Environmental > Terrestrial > Soil > Wetlands > Peat | place: Sweden: Norrbotten County, Stordalen...
AGACAGTGAAAGGATCGTTCAAAGCAGTTCAATTGAGTTTCGATGGCAGGTGGAGACGAATGAATCGGCGAGGATCTCTTTGGGTGGTCATGCTCTTTGTCGCGGTCGCACTGTTGGCCGGATGCCATGGCGATCCAAACGTGCGCAAGCAGAAGTATCTGGAGAGCGGAAAGCGGTATAGCGCCGAGGGCAAGTACCGGGAGGCCGCTATCCAGTTTTCCAACGCCGTGAAGATCGACAAAAGCTATCCCGATGCTCATTATGAGCTGGCGCAGACGTATGTGCATTTGGGCCAATTCAGCGCAGCGTATGGTGAATTAGCTCGCACTGTGGCTCTACAACCGACGAACTACAAGGCGCGGATCGATCTCGGGAACCTGTTGCTTGCCGGCGGCAAGACCGACGACGCGCAATCGCAGGCCAATGCCGTGTTGGCAGCACAACCGAACAACCCCGACGTTCACGCCATGCTCGGCGCCATAGCGGTCAAGCGGGGGCAGAAGGATCAGGCTCTGACTGAGATTCATCGCGCTCTCGAACTCGACCCGAACCGGGCATCGTTCCACGAGGATCTCGCACTCCTTCAATCGGCTGATCCAACCAAGGCTTCTTCGGTGGAAGATGAGCTGAAGAAGTCTGTCGCTCTCGATCCGAAGTCGGTAAACGCCAAGCTGCTCCTCGCGGCCTTCTATGCCAAGAACAGCCGTTGGCCGGAAGCCGAGAAGACCAGTTGGGATGCGGTGGCTACGGATCCCAAGAGCCTTTCCGCCCGCGAAAGTCTTGCCCGCATTATCCTGAAACAGAGCGATCAGCCCAGGGCCGAGGAAGTGCTCCGTCAGGCGTCGAAGGATCTTGCCGACAATCCGCAGGGAGTGCGAATACTGGCAGACTACTACACTGGCTCCGGACAGATGGACAAGGCCAAGGCTGAGTTCTCAGGCCTTGCCGCGAAGTATCCCAAAAACGTTTCTGTGCAGAAGGGATACATTCGCATTCTTCTTGAGGTTAAGGACTACGGGACGGCACAGGCCGTGGTTACCGAACTAATGAAGAAGAACGCCAAGGATCCTGAGGTTGCCGGATTGAACGGGATCGTACTGCTGAACGGTGGTAAAGCGAGTGACGCCGTAAATGCCCTTCAGAATGCAGTCAAGGATTCCCCCAAGGACGCCTTCTTGCAATACTGGCTCGGCAGGGCTGCACTGGCCAAAGGCGATATCGACCTGGCCGAGAAGAGCCTTCGTCAGGCGGCGAATCTGAATCCCTCCAGGTTGGACGCGGAGGAGGAACTGGCGATGATAGCCGCTCAACGCGGTGACATGAATACGCTGGCCGATGTGGCAGATAAGACAATCGCAGCCGCGCCGCGCTTTCCTGGCGGCTATGTATGGCGTTCCATGGTGGAGATAAACCGTCACTCAACGGACAAGGCTGAAGCCGACCTGAAGACCGCAATAAGCATTGCTCCGCAAAGCCCGCAGGCCTATCTCCAACTGGGCAAACTGCGGTTCTCGCAGAAGCGTTTTCCCGAGGGAGTCTCGCTGCTGGAGCAGGCCCTGCAGTACAATCCTAATTCCGTTGAAGCCATGCGTCTGTTGGTCAGTTACGATCTCTACCAGAAGCAACCGGACAAAGCCTTGGCTCGCTTGAATGCTCAAATAAGCAAGAGTCCAAAGAATAGCGGTTTCTATGATCTTCTGGCGCAACTGCAGATCCAGAGCAAGAAATTGGACCAGGCAGCCGCGACGGCTCAGAAGGCCATCCAGCTAAATCCCGGGGACGGCGAGGCAGTAACGCTGTTTGCGCAGATTCAGGTTCAGCGCGGACAGACGGCCAATGCTATAAGCGCCTGGGAGCAGTGGTCGAATGCGCATCCTAACGATGCCGGCGCCTATGCACTTCTCGGAACTCTCGAGGAATCGCGTGGAGATGTGGGCAAGGCCGAGGCATACTACAAGAAATCTCTCCAAATCCAGCCGCAGCAGCCTTTAGCAGCCAACAATCTTGCCTACCGAATGCTGCTTAACGGCGAAAACGTTGACGTAGCCTTGTCACTGGCGCAAACGGCCCGGCGAGCTATGCCGAGCTCACCCAACACCGCGGACACACTGGCGTGGGCTTACTACCATAAGGGGACCTATTCCTTTGCCCGCGATCTTCTGGAAGAGGCGATTAAGACAGATCCAAACAGCGCTGCAATGCAGTATCACCTGGGGATGGTCTATAGCAAACTCCGAGATAAGAATAATGCGGCGATTCACCTCAAGAAGGCCGTGTCGCTGGCGCCCGATTCGCCGACAGCAAAGGACGCAAGGGCAGCGCTGCAAGGACTTGGTTAGGCCGCAATGAGAGCTTTGATGGCAGTCGGTGGCGCGCCGCGCTGCCGAGCGACTGCACGCCAAGCAGTTGCGAGTGTGGTACTGGAGTCACCTTTGCCCGGTCGAATCGAAATACGATGCGGTTAAGCGCCCAGCGAACTCTGTGATCGACATTGGAGCATTTCAGTTCCTCCATTGAACCGGGGATCGCTCAGCTGTTCGGAGTGTCTGGCCATTCGTCGCTTGTGCGAGTGGCTATTGAGCACAGGGTTCGGCAGTTCCGGATTTGTCCAAGATCCTGTTGACATAGCCCGCGGAGCCGGAATTCGAGACCACTTTACCAGGGTTTCCAAGGACGAGTGCTTTGGCGGGAACGTCGAAGTTGACAAACGCACCTGGGGCAATTAGAGCCTCGGTTCCTATGGTCACCTTGCCAACAATAATTGCGTGCGCGCCGACCCAGACGCGATCCTCAAGCGTGGGTGCGCCTTTGCGCTGCCCTCTGCTTTCGGCACCGATGGTGACACCTTGTGAAATGTTGATGTTGGATCCAAGAGTTGCATAAGGACTAATGACGACCCCACCAAAATGACCAAGATGTAATCCTGGACCGATGCTGGTCGTAGGGGAGATTTCGAAGCCATACCTGAAGCGGTAATGATTCAACAGGATTCGGTTGTAGATGTAGCCGAAGATCCCCCATGTTTTCTTTCTCCCGCTGTAGAAAGCGACCTTCCGTAGATAGTAAGTAAAGCGAAAGCCTGGTTCACGCAGATAGGCGGACAAGAAAGCGCGCCAGTCTGCCTTACCGCGGTAACGGTAGACGTCAGCCTGCATGGTTTGCCAGAGTATTGTTGCCAATTAATCTCCTTTCCGCAATGAAATCATAGTTGCTTCCGTCGGTTTCTATATCTAATGTTCTCTTATCGGCGTAAGCGGGGGCATGCACGCCGGTAGAGCCAGAAGGAGTGCCAGATGTATAGTGTCCACCACAAAGCAGCGCGCGTAAGGGGTAGCTTGGAGTATTCGCGATAAATTCTCCATGTGTCTATTATCGCTCGGCGCTTATTGGATGAACGGCTGTGTGCCGACAGCCGATAACGGCCCAGATCAACAGGAAGCCTGTGCCCGTTTTCGCCCCCCTGGATGATGCTCATCCAGGCAATGAAATCTTCGTGGGTGTAGCGATAACCGTTTGGAAAGTGGAACCCCGGGACCAGTTCGCGATCAATTACGATGCTCAGGCAACCGCCGGTGCCGCGCCGCGTGTGCAAGGTCCGGAAATCCAGAACCTCAGGTCCTGTAATGAGTGGGCCCACATGAGCGCTATCGTGGGACATGTGCCGGTAGTCGTGATAGATAAAGCCGTAACCGTGCGTCGTCATCCATTCCACGGAGCGGGCAAGTTTCTCCGGGAGCCACAGATCGTCGGCGTCAAGAAAGGCGACGAACCGGCCTCGCGCGGCATTTAACCCGAGATTACGTGCTGCCGAGGGACCTTCGCGGCCAGAAGTACCTAACGAACGAAAGCGCGGATCTTCAGCCGCTGCGGCCTCAATCAGTTCTCGCGAGGCGTCCGTTGAACCGTCATCGACAAGGATCTGCTCCCAATCGGTAAGCGTCTGTGCGCGAACCGTAGCGAAAGTTTCGGGCAACCAGCGAGCGGCGTTATAGACCGGAGTAATGATCGAAACCAGCGGCATGAAGCAGCCTTTCAGCGGATACACCAAGCAATGCAGACCGTTCGCCTGCACTAGGTTCAATTGAAGAAGCCGGTACCACGATTGACACATGCCGTCCGAGCGCGACCATGGGAACCAAGAGAATCCCGAAAACCCGAACGGCAGATTCTTTCAAATACTGGAATGGCTACAAGCGGTTTCATCGAACGATTTCGGAGGGTTCTGTGCCTGCGCTCTTTCAGTTGCAATACACGTTCCAAACCCGGGGCCCGGGCAGAAAATGCGCTTCGACTAAGTATATTTGTCTTTGGGGGCATTTGGGGCGGAGAGGGCCGAAGTAAGGCGGCCTCTCTCCCAACAAGGAAGAATTTTTGGCATTGGTTTCCCGTGAAAAGTGGAAAAACATTTCACGTAGCAAGGGAAAATGGTTTCTTGCTTCAAGGGAATTTCGTAGAGTGTGCTAGGAGCAAATCATTCCGCTTTTGGTATTTGAATTGCTAGCAAGAGGGTCTGGACGGATTCAGGCGCTCCGGAACATCGCTGGCCTGCGCCTTCTTTTTCCATCATGATTCGTGATGGTCCGAGAATACAGCTTCTCAGCGACGAGATTTGTTATCTTCATGGTAGATAAGTGAGGCAATTCAACCACCCGCAAGTGAAGTGCCACGCTGTGTGTTGTTTGATGTCGCTGGCCATTGGAACTGTCGGCTCAAGAAATGAAAATAAAAAGCCTCGGCTTAGGGAGCGTGGATCGATGCTTTTCGCCTTTCTTTCAAGAATTTACAAGCGGAACACAAGTGTCACAATGCTTGCGGTGACGTCGATGTGTGTCCTCACTATACTGATCACACGCTCGACGTTTTTCGGCGATACGCGTTTTTACGAAAGCGACATCGCATCGTATCTGGATGGCCGTACCCCTTTCGCTGGGTTGCTCGATTTCGGCCACCCGATCTGGCGGCCTCTCGGCGCTTTGCTCGCCTTTCACGGCGATGCGGCATATGAAAGCACCCTCGCGCGCGTGCATGTTGCCTTGCTGGGCCTGAACCTGCTTGCGTCGCTCGCATGTGTCTGGACGCTCTGCGCACTGCTGCGGCTGACGAAGAAGGTGACGGCTGGCCCCTCGATTCTCGTTGTGGCGGCGTTTGTCACCACCAACGGATTCGTTAACCTGTCGCGGAGCGGGTCTCCGTGGCTTCCCGGACTAACTTGCGTGATGCTGGCTTGCTGCTTCACTCTGGTCGCCGAGCGTCGGCATCGCGCCAGTGAACCGGCCGCGTTTTACTGGATTGCGGCCGTGCTCACAACCGCGCTGGCGGTCGTGTTCTGGGTACCATACGTGCTCTCGGCCCTGGCCATCATCTGCGCCGGACTGTTGGACCGGCCCGACACACCCAGTTGGAAGACCGTCTGGCGAGCGGCAATCCGCGTGTTGCCTGGGGCCGTGCTGCTGGTCACGGTCGCTTACGCGTGTGCTATCTGCGCCCGCCACATTACGAGCGTTCCCGAACTGCTTGCCTGGATCCGCCATGCAGCGCACGGCGAGGCGCGTGGCGCATCGATCGTTCGCTTTTTCTTCGGGTTTCCGCGCTCGTTTTTCATTCTAGGAGACGCCGGCATCGTTTGGAAGCAGTTTCTGTTTCATGACCCCTTTGCTCGTATGACCGTGCTCGATGTGGCCGCCGCCGGCACGTGGATACTGGCGCTGTTTTACGGCACGTCGGCGGTGGCAGGATGGTTCTTTCTGCGTGATCGGAATTTTCGAGGAACGGCCTTTTGGGCGGCTGCCGGTGTGGTCCCGACCATAGCACTGGCTGTGCTGTTTGAGGCCGGGTCAGTGGAGCGGTACCTGGCGCTTTACCCTATGGTCTTCGTAGTCATCGGCATTTTACTCGCCAGCGCGCGGACGCCGCGACCGTTGCGCGTTCTGCTTGTGCTGCTGATTGTGGTGCAGGTGTCCAACAACCTCTATGCCAGTTTCAGGCCTAGAATAGATCGGGAATCCGCCGCTTTACTCCAGCGCATCACGCCGTTCGAGAACCGGCCCGGGGGTGCGACCGTCTACGTCGTGAACCTGAACGACAAGCTCTCCGCACTCTACGACGGCCCCGAATACGCAACTCGTAACGATCTGCCACAGGTAGCGCTCCTTGTGCCCGTGATGTATTCGGAAGTACCTAAATGGAGGGCCTTTTTCGCGAAATCGGCAGAGGATCGGTGGGCTGCCGGCGGCGACGTCTGGGTCTCCAAGCGCGCTTGGGCCACCCGGCCCCTTCGCCAGTGGTTCTGGGCGGAGAATGACGACCCGCGGATCCATTGGGCCGATGTTCACAACTTCGTGATTCGCTTGGACGCCGATGCGGAGGCGGGCGGCGCCGACGGATTTGTGCGGGTTGCCAACACACCCGCCAATCGCGCACGCATCCTGGCCGACGCATCGCAGCACTGAGCCGGCTCGCCTGGACAACTCTATGCTCATCGTCATAATTTCAAAGTCGAATCTGAAAAGTAAGAAAGGATACTAAGCTCCATGGCTGCCTCCAAGACCACAGCTGGCCGGTACTATCGCCCGGAACTGGACGTTGTTCGCTTTCTTGCGTTTATCTTCGTGTTTATTCACCACACCGTGCCCACCGATCCAGATCCGCGCATCGCTCATATTCTAGGGAGTGCTGCTCCAATCCTTTATGCATCGGCCAGAGCATGCAGATTTGGTCTCAACCTCTTCTTCACTCTCTCCGCATTTCTCATCTGTGAGTTACTAATTCGCGAGCGCGAAATTGCTGGCACAGTCGGAGTCAAACAGTTCTATATTCGCCGCATCCTGCGGATCTGGCCTCTCTATTATCTCGGTGTTGCCCTCGGCGGGGTTTTCGCATTTCTGCCCGGCTGCCATCCTTCCGATCTCATAAGAATGGGCTGGTTTGCTATCTTTATGGGCTCCTGGATGGCCGTTTTTCATGGCTGGATCGCTAATCCCGCCGGTCCGCTCTGGAGCGTCTCAGTGGAGGAACAGTTCTACGTATTTGCGCCGTGGATCGTTAAATACTTCAATCGCAAATGGTTCTACGGGTTTTGCTGTCTAATGCTTCTTGTCTCGAACACCACCCTCTATTATCTTGGTAGGGCGTCGGCGGCAGACCATCGCATCTGGGCGAACGCTTTCGTGCAATTTGAAAGCTTCGCGGCCGGCATTTTGCTTTGCCTCATTCTTCGAGGCAGACTGCCTAGAATCGCCGTCTGGCAAAGGTTATTTCTGATGGCGGTGACCTGGTCTTGCTGGTTCTATGCCTGCTTTGGATTGCACACTTACTTCATCCGCAACGATAACCCTGGAAGTTGGTCGCTCATCGGCGGGTATGCGTTGGCTTCACTGGGTTCCGTCATGCTGCTTGTTGCATTCCTTGGTATAAATCCGAAGCTGCTTCCTGGATGGGCCATCTATCTGGGGCGTATCTCATATGGACTCTATGTCTATCACGAATTCGCGATGTACATCACTAATCACCTTTTGATCGGACACTTAGCTTCGGTCGCAAGTTCAATTCTCCTCCTGAAGGCTGGCTCAGAATTTGGCCTGACCATCCTGCTGGCGGCTCTCTCTTATCGGTATTTTGAGACGCCTTTCCTCAAGCTAAAGAAGCGCCATACTCTGATTGAGAGCCAGCCTATCGGACCGCTCGTTGATCGTTCACACTAAGCGTGCGGTGCGAGTAACGAGACACCTTAACCGCAGGGCTTCGGCAGGCTCGTCACGAACCGTGATCCCTGCACAAAACGAGTCGCTCGCAATACGACCTGTTAAACTGCGCTTGCAGTCGGAACTGCTTTTCTCTAAGGAGGTGCTCCATGGGGAGCGATGTGAAGCTGACATAGGTGATGTGCCATCTGATGTTCGGCATCGTCGCGCTGGCCGCCGATCAGATCCTGAGACTCATCACGTAGCCTGCCAGGAGAAGCCAAAAGCTTGCGCAAGACCGGATAGCCACAATCGCGGCGTGTCCGAAAACCGCAATCCGCGTGTCGGCCGTATTCAAATATCGGCCAAACGGGGTTGCGCTGCATCGTCAGCTAACCCCAAACAGGGAAAAGTTCGCGTCCTGGAAAATCGCCGCCTGTGCTCGTGAATTTTGTAAGTGGCTCCTACATCTGTAAAATGAGAAGGGATGCCAAGCACCGTGGTTGCTCCAAATACGGCCGTAAGCCGCCCAGCCTGCAGCCCAGGCTTACAAGCTCTCTGACGGTCACGGGCTGTGCGTCGAGAGCTCTCCGTTATGGACCCTTTGGTATTATTTTGTTCAACTTATTAGACTGGAAAGGATTAAGTATCGGAACCGGGATTCCATATCGCAGCGATGTGGATGGACTGCGTGCCATTGCGGTGCTATCGGTGATCGCCTATCACTTTGTTCCCGGCCTAGCGAACGGTGGCTTCGTCGGTGTAGATATCTTTTTTGTCATCTCCGGATACCTCATCTCCTCCATCATTTATCGTGAACTGGAAACGGACAGATTCAGCATTATAGAGTTCTACTTACGCAGAATCCGGCGTATCTATCCGGCGCTCTTTCTGGTCCTCGCCGCAGTAAGCATAGTCGGGGGGGTTCTCCTGCTGCCCAGCGAGTTCGTACGCCTTGGCAGATTCATCGTGGGAGGAGCCACTTTCTCTTCGAATCTTGTCCTCTGGCGCCAGTCGGGATACTTCTCGCCAGATGTCTCAGAAAAGCCGCTCATGCACCTCTGGTCATTGGGGGTGGAAGAGCAGTTCTATCTCATCTTTCCGCTCATTTGCCTCCTGTTTTACAGGAAAAGCACGCGGCGCCTGTTAATGGGGACTTTCCTAGCCATTTCTGCTATCTCGATGGCGCTCAACGTCGCCTTCCTTTCCGAGTTCAGCTCCGCCGTTTTCCTGATGCCGATCACTCGATTCTGGGAACTGTTCATGGGGGCGGGCATCTCACTGCTTGCCGGTGGCAGAGACAAATCGCCATCCGGTACCATTCTGCCCGACAAATGGCAAAACCCTGCGGCAATCCTGGGGATCGCTTTGATTGCTACTGCAGTTACAGTGTTCAGCGCCCGTGATCCATTTCCGGGGTGGCGGGCCGTATTGCCCACTGCAGGCACGGCGCTTTGCATTGCTGCCGGACCATCTGCATGGTTCAACCGTCGAATTCTCTCCAGCGCCCCGGTGGTATTTGTCGGATTGATCAGTTACCCGCTATATATGTGGCATTGGCCCTTCTACTCTTACTTAACGATCGCCAGCAAAGGCTGGGGGTTCGAGTTTTCGCCGCTTCTAAAGGGCGCAGCAGTAGCTGCCACGTTCCTGCTGGCATTTGTCACTTATAAGCTTGTCGAGACTCCGATTCGCGCACAGAGGGACCGAAAGAAGCGAAGGAGGGGAGCCTTGTGGCTCCTGGTCAGCGTCAGTTGTGCAGGAGCCTTCGGTGGTTTTATCATGCTGACAGGCGGATGGCCGTCACGCCTTCCAGGCCCCGTAGTCGCACTGGATCACGATTACGAGTCAGAAGAGAACCACGATTATCGCGCTCAGGTCTGTTTTCTGGAACTCCATCAGACCTCTGCGTCATTCGGCGATTCGTGTGTGGACGCGGAGCCAGCGGGAAAGCCGCTCGTACTGGTCTGGGGAGACTCGCATGCTGCCGACCTTTTTGCCGGATTCCGTGCGATCCAGATCCATCAGGATATACGGCTCGCTCAGTTCACCGCGTCGCTCTGCGCGCCGGTACTCGGCCGTCAAGTGCCCGGCCGATCGGGTTGTGATGGGATAAATCAAGGCGTCTACGAACGCATTGAACGACTGAAGCCGGATATCGTTGTCCTATCGGCCCAATGGACATTTATCGAGCGCGGCAGCGACCGCGATCACCAAGCCGCGCTCTTGAGCAGCACGATCCAGCAAATAAAGAAGGCAGGTGTCCAGCGCGTAGTTGTCCTCGGATCCGCGCCGCTCTGGTCAGATAACGTGCCCAGGCTGGTCATTGCTTCCCTCAGGAACAACCCGGCCCTGTCGACTCCATCCCAGTTGCCTCGAACCCTGCTCAGGCCGTTGGATGATTCCCTTCTGCAAACTGCGGCGCTACGTGGCGGTGCTGCCTATGTACCGATTTTGCCTGCACTATGCGATCAGACCAGTTGCGAGGTAACTACCGGCCCGACATGGAAGGATCTGGTTTATTACGACAATCAACATCTGTCAAAGACCGGTTCCGTCTTGGTGCTCCAGCGCATCTGGAACCGGATTGTTGGCGACGGCCGGTAAAGAACGCCTTCGCACAACCCCGCTCGGTTCTTGATGGGAATTGTGTGAGCGATATCTAAACCCCATCTTGTGCAGCGCGGGATGAGCCACTTTGCAGGTATGAGAGAACGCGGCGCAGAGTTGTGGACAAATTGGCGAGGTTTGGTTTCCGAGCAGTTGGCGAGCGGACAGAGCGTAGCGGCGTTTGCAATGATCACAGTTTGACATCGTCGCAAATGTTCCCATGAAAGAAGCGGTTGTGAGAGGCGAAAAAGAATAAGTTCGTCGAAGTGCAAATGGTGCCGAGTAAGGATGCGCGTCACCCAGAGACAACACCCGAGCGAGGCAGGAAGATTGAAATTCGTCTTGTTCGCGGTTGCAGTCTAGAACCTGACCGATAAATACCTGAGAGCGGATTTCGCTTGTATTTTCGGGTCGATGGCGGCACAAAGGAGGTAGCGCTGGCGAACCTGCGAAAGCACGAATGCGGGCACGGGGCGACGTGACGGATGCCGAATCGGCGGTTGTGGAGCTGCTTTTGCAGTTTCCCCGACGGGCTGACGGGCGGGGTCGTCCGCCAGCCGGCACGTGGGCGGTGCTGAACGGAGTGCTGTGGATTCTGCGCACCGGGGCACAGTGGCGGGAGTTGCCGGAGAAATACCCGCCGTAGCAGACGGTGCACGGGCGCTTCCAGCAATGGGTGCGCAGCGGTCAGTTGGAGAAGGCGTTGCGAGTGCTGGTCGAGAAGTCGCACGAGGAAGGCAAGCTGAACCTGGACGAAGGTTTCATCGACGGCGGTTTCGCGGCGGGAAAAAGGGGGCCTCCTGGTGGGAAAAACTAAGCGGGGCAACGGGTCGAAGATGATGGCCATCGCCGCTGGAAACAGCGTTCCTCTGGCTGTCACGATCTACTCGGCTTCGCCGCACGAGTTCAAGCTCGTAGACGAAACGCTTTCGGGGAGCTTCCTCAATGAACTGGCGGCGCGACTGATCGGCGACAAGGCGTATGACTCCGACCCGCTGGACCGGCACCTCGACGAGGAATACGGCATCGAGATGATCGCGCCCACCCGGCAGAACCGCAGCCAGACACAGGACAGCAGAACCTTGCGCCGCTACAAGCGCTGCTGGGTCGTGAGCGGTGGTTCGCTTGGCTGCAATGGTTTAGACTGGTTACGCGCTCCGAATTTCATGCCGAAAACTTCCTTGGCATGGTCCGCCTCGGTTGCATGAAGATCATGCTGAGGATTGTATGATCCGTATTTATCGGACCAGTTCTACAGTCAGTTGCGTGTTGATGGCGGGTTGATGGGTGTTTCGCTGTGCTAATCTTCGTTGCCTCTCTTCGTCAACAATGCAACAACGGGGATTTGCACCCATGAGTCGATAGCATCTTCCGCCGGCATAATGGCGATTACAAAAGGGTTGGCCCGGTAATACCGGTTCAGGGCTGCGATGCGGCGCTCAGGATTGAGAAACTTGGATATGTGCATTGAATCGCCTCTCGAGGAACGAGCCGGGCAGCCTCAGCAGAGCCTCTATCTTCTCTACCACGAACTTAGGGACGGAAGTGAATACTCGTATGTGTGTGAAACTACAATATTTGAGAGACAGATCGATTTTATAGTTCGGTTGCGGAAGGCCGAGAGTAACTGCTTGGCGGAGGTGACTTTCGACGACGGTCACATTTCAAATTATGAGTATGCGCTGCCCATTTTGCAGTTGTGGGGGCTTGTCGCTCGGTTTTTCATTACAGTGGGCTGGACGGGGAAGAGGCCGGGGTTCATGGGGTGGCGGGAGTTGCGGTCGCTGCATGAGTCCGGTCAGCTGATTGGTGCGCATGGATGGTCGCATGCCCTTCTTACGAACTGTGCTCAGGAAGATTTGGATAGGGAGCTGAGTGGTGCACGACTGATGCTCGAGGACAAGCTTGGAACATCGATTACTACAATGTCATTACCAGGCGGCCGATACGATCGGAGGGTTCTTGCGGCCTGCCGGGAGGCAGGATATACGCAGATCTTTACTTCCGTGCCCCGGGCCGAGCGGTTGCCACTGGGCTTTCTGGTTGGCCGGCTGAACGTCCGCGGAGATATGACACTGGATAGGCTTCGAAAAGTGCTCCAGCCTGGGAATCGCACGTTAGCGAGACTGGAGCGCCAATACCGGATCAAGGCAGCTGCGAAGTCCTTGATGGGAGATCGGCTGTACGAGAAGATTTGGGCCCTTCTGAATGGAAAAGAGCCGGATGGCGACGGTTGGGACTACGCGGAATGAAGATTCTGCACATCATCAGTAGCGGCGGAATGTACGGTGCAGAAGCCGTGATTCTGAATCTGTCGCGCATGCTGAATGAGGGGCCGCATCGCAGCATTCTGGGCGTGTTCTCGAACTCCTCGAATCCAAATCTGCAGCTTCATGAATGCGCCACAAAGGAAGGCATCGATTCACATCTGATTCCGTGCAGAGGACAGATAGACCGGGCCGCTATTATAAACATTCGCGAGTTAGCAACTCAGACGGGAGCCGATGTCGTCCATGCTCACGGCTACAAGGCAGATATCTTCGCCTATTATGCTTTGCGAGCATCGGGAATTCCGCTCGTCTCAACCTGCCACACCTGGTACGACAATGACTGGAAGGCATACTTCTACGGTGTTTTGGACCGGTTGATTCTGCGCGGCTATGCACGGGTCGTGGCAGTGTCTGAGGATGTGCGGCATAGACTCCTCAAATCAGGCGTCAATGCGAAAAAGATCAGCTTGATCCGCAACGGAATCGATTTGCGCCCTTTCGATCGCGCATCGGCTGTTGTGAAAGATGAGTTGGACTGGGGTGCATACAAGGTAGTTGGCCTTGTGGGCCGTCTTTCCGTAGAGAAGGGCGTGGATATATTCTTCGATGCCGCGGCTCGTGTACTCGCTCATTGCCCGGACGCAAAGTTTGTAGTGGCCGGAGATGGGCCGGATCGTGCCGGGTTGGAGACGTTGATCGATCAACTTGGCATTCGCGGCAGTGTGCGCCTGCTGGGCCGTCGCGACGACATGCCCTCTGTGTATGCCTCCCTCGACGTGATGGTTTCAGCATCGCGGCAGGAGGGACTGCCGATTGCAATTCTGGAAGGCATGGCCAGCCGTCTGCCGCTGATCGCAACTGCTGTAGGCGAAGTACCGACCGTCGTCAAGGATGGCCGCACCGGAGTGCTGGTGCCTGCGGAGGATCCGGAGCTACTTCCAGCAGCGATCATCGAGCTGCTGCGGGATCCAATAAAACGAGAGCGGCTTGGCTCCGCGGCAAGACAACTGGTCGAAGATGAGTTCTCCGCAGGACGGATGACGGCCGATTATCTCCATGTGTATGAAGAGGCGATTGCGGCAGTGGCGAGTGGCAGAGAACGCCGGGTTGAATTTTCTGCTGTTCAACGAGGCAAGACAAAGTGAGCAACCGGCGGCTTCGCGTTTTTATGATGGACCTGTGGGCTACCGTGCCCTATTACACGGCATATCTCTCCAGGGCTCTGCTTGCGGAGGGCGTCGATGTGACGGTGGGATCGATCTCCTACTACCTCGATCCCGAGTGCTTCTCAAGCCGTGGTATCAAGGTCGATCCGGGACTTCTGGATGTGGTGGGGAAGTTTCCGCTGCCGCGTCTGCCGCGCAGGGTGCTGAAGCTGCTGGAGGCGCTTGTCAATCTGTTTGCGCTGACGGTGCGTTTTCTGGTATCGCCCCCCGATGTAATTCATGTTCAGTTCCTGCCGATGTTGAAGTGGCGCCTTCCGCTGGATTTCTGGTTTCTTGAATTCTGTCGCAAGCGGGGCTCGAAGATTGTTTTGACCGTGCACGATCTGCTTCCGCACGATACGGGCGAGGCACACAAGAAGACTTTTCTTGAACTGTATCGAATGACCGATGGGATCATCTGCCACTCGGACCACATACGGATGAGGCTGGTGGAGGAGTTCTCAGTACCTGAGGCAAAGGTTTCGGTGATTCCGCATGGGCCATTCTTTTATGACCTGCCGGAAGCTGGTTCCGAGCAAACGCTCCAGGATTTCGAGCGGGAGCAGGGAAGGGTGATGGTGCTGTGGCAGGGGATTATCAATCCGTATAAAGGAGTCGATCTCCTGCTGAAAGCGTGGCAGCGGGTGGAGGCACAAGTCGGCGCTTGCGGGCTGGTGATTGCGGGCACCGGGGCGCCTGAGATGCTGGAGCAGATTCGCGAGCAAGTGAAGAGCCTGGGACTGGAGCGTGTGCAACTGCACCTTCGTTTTATCACTACACGAGAGTTGGTGGCGCTTTATCGAGCCGCGGATGTGGTCGTGTATCCCTATCGTGCGATTACCACCAGCGGCGCGCTGGCGACAGGGCTGGCGTTGGGAAAGACGATTGTGGCCAGCGATTTACCCGTGTTTCGCGAGTTGCTGACCCACCGGGAGAACGCGCTGCTGGTTAATCCCGAGGATTCCGTCGAGCTTGCCGGCGCACTGATTGAGTTGGCTCAGGATGCAGGTCTGCGGGAGCGTCTAGCCAGCCGGGTGCGCGCGATGGACTTTGGCGGCCAATCCTGGATCTCGATTGCCAAAAGGACCATACAGGCCTATGAAGGCGCCTTGTTTTCTCCCCCCAATCCCTCGTCTCCCCTTTCGCCGCATGGGGTCTAAACTATTCTTTTTCAACAGAATATATATCGACAGTTCTGCACTTCTCCTCCTCGATTGACCTGCGGCTGGCCGGTCCTTATGGTTTCCATTCCCGTCTTGACGGGATCGATTTAAAGCTGATGCTCTCCTGCCCAGAACGAAATCCTGTGACAAACCTCTCATGCCTACAACGGAACTGCCGATAAGCTATGAGGCTTATGGCGCATTAGTGGTACAAACGTAACCATCTATAGCCATTTTCAGTAACCATACAAGAGGTTACTCTAGTGTCAGGATACCTTTTAGTGAATGTTGGTGCTCGGTTGTCTTACCAACCGCTTCAATCCGCATGGAGTGCCTCATGAAGCGCCTGATTTTGATTACATTTCTGTTCTGCACCATGGACGTCCTGGCAGCCAACGCCACAGCAACCACTCGGCCTGTGCGGCATGACGGAGGCACGCGCTACTTACTTAACCAGACAAATGGCCTGTGCAACAGGGCGTATAACGCGGTTCACCCCGGGTATGGGAGAAACCAGAACTGCGTTTTCGACGATGTTCGCTACCTGTGGGCTGATGGAAGCAACGCGGATAGTCGCAGACCTATCACGTCAGGTGTGCCAGGCATAAACGGTGACTCCACCTCAATTGACAACCCTGTAGAGGCCGTCAGCGAAGGAAATGTATGAAAAAGGCGGTCTTTGTTTTTATTTTGATGTTTTTTTTCACGCTGCCGGCGTTTGCCGCAGCGCCGGTATGCTTGTTTCAGGACGTGCTCTCTGGACCGGCATCCGGCGGCGAGAATGGCAACGGAATTTACATCACTGTCACGGGCGAGAATCTCGGCACATCGGGCACGATCACGATCAACGGCACTCCGGTGGCGCAGACCTTCAACTGGGGCGCAACAGACGTGACCGGACGCTTTCAGACAGTAGGGATGCAGGTGGCTAGCGGGACGACTTCCGGCAGCATCGTTCTTACGAATTCCGGCGGTTCCTGCTCTAATCTTTCATTCACAGTGCGGAAAGGCCACATCTACTTTATCGGCCCTAATATAGACGACACTTCGCCCGGTGGTACCAGTAGCTGCACTACCGTATTTGCGAGTGGCGGAACCTATACATCACCGTGGGGGCTGACTGACAACACCAGCTTCGCAGACAACGGGTCTAACTATACTTCTTACCGCACTCCATACACTTATTTTCGGTGTGCCTCGCTTGGCGACGTGCTTGTGTTTCTCAACGGTGTGAGCTACGCCTATTACGATGGATCAAGTTGGCATACTGAATTGCTTCTATCCAAGACAGGAACAAGTTCGAGTAGTTTTATGACGCTGATGGCGCGGCCCGGAGCTACGGTTACACTGGGAGCGTCAGGCGGTGTTGCGACTACCGGAATTCGCTATAACAATGCGGAGTATAATGTCATTTCAGGACTGACCGCTATAGGAATGGGAGCGAGCGGAGTAGGAATATCACCCTCCCCCGCTGACCGCGTAGTTGGAAACATTATTGAATGCCCCGACTGCACCGGCCAAGCCGCCGCCGTGCATCCCAACGGAACAGGTTCTGCTGATCCTTCACTGGGAGGAATGGCCCTACTCGGAAATTTAATCTACCATGTGTCAGATTTACTGTCGGGGGGTTCTGCTAAGGAATATCACGACGTATATTTCTCCTTGAGCGGATTCGAGATCGGATGGAACCGTATCTATGATACAAATGCTTACAACGGCATCCAGGTTTATCGTGACACCACGACCGGATATTATAACTTTTCCATCCACGACAACGATATAGCTGATGCTTGGGGTTCAGGAATCAATCTAGGAACCATCGATCCGTCGTCAGGTTACGCGCAGGTCTACAACAACATCATCCATCATGTTGGCGTACATATAGCCGACAGCCCAGGTCCTCATTCCTGCTTTGCAGTGAAGAACGTTCAATCTTCTACGACGGCGGGAAATATTCAAATATTCAATAATACGATGTACGACTGTAGCGGCGATCTGAATTACGCAAACGATTCGATGTCTTGCGCGTTTGATATGGAAGACGCTACCGGCACGCACGGAAGCATAGTTACAGTTCTGACTAACAACATCATTTATCAGCCGTCGTATACGTATTCTTATAATTCGGCAGTCAATCCGTATGTTTGTCACACCTCTTCTGTGGAGGCGACCTACTCCGGCTCAAACAATATCTGGTACAGTGCGACGACGCCTTGGAGCACGGTGCCCGCCACGGTGACCGGCATAGGCACGATTGAGAATCCACTGTACGTGAGCGCCGCAGATGGCTTATGGACGAACTACGAATTACAAAGCAGCAGTCCAGCAACAGGGGCAGGGAGCGCATCGCTTTATCCGACGATGGACTTTGCCGGGAAAACGCGGCCCAGTTCGCCAGCTATAGGGGCGCTGGAGTATGGCAGTGCATCATCGGAGGTGCAGATTACCGTCAGTGCCGTGCCAAGTCCGGCGACTCTGGAGCAACCGGTTACCCTGACGGCTACGGTCGCGCAAACTGGCAGCTCGGTTCCGACGGGCAGCATAAACTTTATGAATGGGGGCGTCTCTCTGGGGCAGGCTTCACTTGACAGTGAGGGCACGGCGACACTGGTGCTTTCATGGCTATCTGTTGGTTCCTACAAAGTGATAGCTGCCTATTCGGGCAACTCGAACTACGCGGCGGGTGAATCTGGCTACGTCCCTCTTCAAGTGCTCGACACCACGACGACAAGCCTGGTTGCATCTCCGAATCCAGTCACCGCTGGCCAGGCGCTGGTCCTGACCGCAACTGTTGAAGGGGTAGGCGACACTTCGCCGGCCGGCACGGTCAGCTTCCTGAACGGCTCCACGCCGCTGGGAACGGCTCCCCTGAATGCCTCCGGCGTAGCCACACTCTCCGCCGCGTCGCTGGCAGCCGGAACCTATAGCCTGACGGCCCAGTACACGGGCAATGCAAGCTTCCTCTCCAGCAATTCGGCTGCGGTTCCGGTGACGGTGAACGCTCAAGCCACGACGACAAGTCTGGTTGCTTCTTCGAATCCAGTTCCCGCCGGCCAGGCGCTGGCCCTGACTGCAACCGTTCAAGGGAGTGGCAGCACCGCGCCGGCCGGCACGGTCAGCTTCCTGAACGGCTCCACGCCGCTGGGAACGGCTCCCCTGAATGCCTCCGGCGTGGCCACGCTCTCCACCGCGTCGCTGGCAGCCGGAACCTATAGCCTGACGGCCCAGTACACGGGCAATGCAAGCTTCCTCTCCAGCACTTCGGCTGCGGTTCCGGTGACGGTAAACGCTCAAGCCACGGTGATCGTTCAATCTTTCAGCTTGAACGCAGGCGGGAGCACCTCGCAGACTGTTCAGTCCGGTGGAACGGCGGTTTACACATTGGGTGTCAGTCCGGCCGTTGGAACCACACTCCCGGCCATCAACTTCGTGGTCTCTGGTCTTCCTGCAGGCGCCACGGCAACCTTTTCTCCGCAGACGATTCCCGCAGGCAACGGGGCAACCAATGTCACACTGAGTATTCAAACTTCAGTGCAGTCCGCGATGCTTGAACGGAACAGGAAATTGGGCGGTGGACTAGTAGTGGCGCTCGGTATCTTGCTGCTGCCCTTTGGGGGTGGCATCAGACGCTCCGGCAAAAGCATGCTGCGGCTCTCTTACCTGGTGCTCTTTCTGGCCGGAGCAATATCGTTAGCGGGGCTTACTGGGTGCGCCGTCCTTAATGGCCAAGGCGCGTTTCCCAGTGCGAGTGCGCAGACTTACACCGTCACGGTGACCTCGACTGCGGCGTCGCTGTCGCAAACAACGACTGTCACGCTCATCGTCGAGTAAAAACGGAGAACAATGGCACACCGCAAACCCAGCGATGCTCACAGAATAGACCCAAGGCGTGTTCTTGCGGGAGTGGCAGCGACCGTCTCCGCCAAACCATGGCAAACATTCTGCCTTTCAGTTTGAACTTTGGCGGGAGCACTCCATCACAGACTGTTCTACTCGGTGAGACGGCAGTTCGCAACATGATTGTCAGTCCGGTCATTGGAATCAAACTTTCGGCGATAACCTTAACGACTTCTGGCCTTCCAGCAGGCGCTAACTCAACCATTTCTCCGAAGAGGATTGCTTCGGACAATCGTGCGACCAATGTCACACTGAGCATTTAGGCACCTGCACAGGTTGCGACGATTGACCGGAACAAGAATTAGGAAGAGGACTGTTCGAAGCGGCACCAGTAATCCTGGTGCCGCTTTGCTCTTGCGCGTCTAATGCAGAAGCCGTAAACTACATATTCCCAGGGTTGGATCTTTCACCCTTTGCAAGCCTAAGGACCTAAGACCGTGAGAAATTCATTCGTCCGCCGTTTCAAGAATCTCCTCTTTGTCGCGATCACCTCTGTTCTGCTTGGCTTTGTGCCGAAAGTGAATGGCATAACAAAGAGCGCCTTACCCCCTCTCATTCTCTACACCGACATCACCTCGGGACCGAACTCTGGGGGCGAAGGCAACAACGGGATCTACCTCACGATCTTCGGAACTCATTTCGGCGCGACTCAGGGCACCTCTACGGTAACCATCAACGGCCAAGCCGTGGCGCAATACCTCCTGTGGTCCGATACCAAGATCGGCGTCCAGGTCGGCCGTGTCTGGACTGGACCAATCGTGGTTTCCGTAGGTGGAGTACGCAGCAACTCCGACAAGACGTTTACGGTCCGGCCAGGCCGCATCTTTTATATCGGGCCGTCGATCGATAATTCCGCCGGATCCTGTTCTGGTGGAACTTACACGCAGCCCTGGGGGCTCACGAATTTCGCGAGTAAATCCGAAGCGGCATATACGAGAATGATGCGGACGCCTCGCTTCTATTACAACTGCATGTCGCTAGGCGATACGCTTGTTTTCCTGAATGGTGTCTCATATCCCTACTTCGACGGTGCGGGGTGGCACTCGTCTTTGACTCTTGGGGGTAATAGAGAGATAGCTACTTCCAGCAAGTTCTACACTTTCATGGCGCGCCCAGGCGCAACAGTACGGTTGGGCGGCACCGGATGGGCGACGTTCCCGATCCGCGATCATTCTAGTGGCTATAACGTCGTCTCGGGACTCACCCTTACGGGGAGCGGTGCAAATGGAGGCGCCACATTCACAGCACATGATCGAATCGTCGGCAACGAAGTCACCTGCCCGGACTGTTGGGGCCCGTCGGGAGCGCTCACAGGAGGCGACGGAGTCATCCTCTACGGGAACACCGTTCATGATGTCTCCACGCTCGATCCGGGCGGATCGAACAAGACCTACCATGCCATTTATGTGGGTGGGAACAACATTGAGATCGCGTGGAATAAAATCTACAAAACGAAGGCATACAACGGCATCCAGATCAACCACGACAAGTTTTCCGGCTTTTACAACCAGTCCTGGCATGACAACGACATCGCCGATGTGAACGGAAGCGGCATAAACCTCTCAACCATCGATCCCTCCCAGGGATACGTCAAGATATTCAACAACGTTATTCATCATGTCGGTCTGGCCATGGCGCCCGATAGCTCTGGGCCTCATTCCTGCCTTGCCATCAAGGGGTACGGAAGCGCGACCGCTAGCGGTACAGTCGAGATCTATAACAATACGATGGTCGATTGCAGCTCGTATCTTAACACCAATCCATCGGATAATTTCTCGTGCGCGGTTCTGGTTCTCGCAAAACAACTCAACGTAACAACCAGGCTAGTGAACAACATCGTCTACCAGCCGGCCTATATAGGCACGGCAAAGCAAAATGTCTATATTTGCGGCGGAGGTTCAATCGGCACGGTTTCCGGATCGAACAATCTCTGGTACAGCGAGCGCGCTCCGCGAAACACGGCGCCAGCGACCAGTTACGGGACCATTGCGAATCCGCGGTTCGTTTCGACCACGGATTACCACTTGCAGAAAGGGAGCCCCGCGATCGGAGCCGGCATTCCTTTCGAGGGTCTAACGAGAGATTCTAATGAGGCGCCTCGGCCCAATCCTCCCGCGATCGGCGCTTATGAATAGTTACAATACAAAGTTTCAACGGGCAGTCGATACTTACAGCGTAAGCGTCGGTGATCTTGCGTAGCCGCTATGGTATAAATAACCAGGAATGTGCGGTCGAAGTCGAAGAGTGAGACGGACATATGTTCTCTAGGATCATGCAGCGTGTCTTGTACGCCTTAAAGGGCAGTGAATATGTGGCGCGCGCCCGTGGTGTGAAACTGGGCGAAGGTTGCAGGCTATATTCATTAAATTTCTGGGGCGAGCCATGGCTGGTTTCCATTGGGGATCGTGTGACGATAACCAGCGGCGTGCAATTCATTACCCATGACGGCGCCACATGGCTCCTGCGAGACGGCAAGGGGAGGCGATACCGTTATGCGCCGATTGAGATCGGGAGCGATGTCTTCATCGGAGCGAATTCCATCATTTTGCCCGGTGTAAGAATCGGAAACCGCGTAATCGTCGGAGCGGGCAGCGTCGTCAATCGCTCGATACCAGATAATTGTGTGGTTGCCGGGGTACCGGCAAAGTTCATCAGAACCTTCGGCGAATTTGAAGGTCGTGGACTGGAAGAATTTTATTCCGATGCGGACATGAAGGGCGAGACTTGGCGCGAGCGGGTCGATAGCATCGTTGACCAGACGATGTCGCAGGAGATTCAGATACCCTCGAGCGCTAAACCGGGAAATAGGGCCGAAGGGTAGATTTCAACCACGGGAGAAGTTCCACCTCGATAAGTACAGGACAATGCTCGCCCGTAAGATGAAGAGGCAGTGGCAGGGACGAACACTGCCAGGTTTCAACATGCTGTTGCCCGCCAGGCATTCCAGGTGCATCGGACAGCTATTTTGCCTCCACTTGAAAATACGATTTGAGCTTGGGAAGAATCATCCGTTTGACTCTGTCTCGGAACATCCATCCTACTGAAAGGACAAAAATGGGCAGAAGGGCAATCGTCTGAAGAATGAACATTATCATATTGCGCGCAGGGAAGAATGCATTTACTGCGTATGAGGCAGCAGCAAACGGTACCGCACTGAGAAAGACCGGCCCCCAGACTTTCATGAAGACCTCGCGATAGCTGATGCCTACGAGGTGGGAGACATATCTTGGCCACAGAATGAGGTTCACTGCCAGACTCGGCACCAGCGTTCCAATCGCCACGCCATAGAGTCCGAATATCAGCGCCAGTGAAATGCTGAGCGTCAGATTTGCGATGGCTTCACCGACTGCCCACATCGCAACCCTCTTATGCTTTTCGACGCCAAATGCAATCGATGAGGCAGGGGTATTCGGCAGAGAAAACAAAAGCGCAGTCGCCAGGATTACCAGCACGGTTCCCGATGTTCGCGAGTACTGGGGCCCCATCCATACGCCGATGAAATTATCGCCCCGAAAGATAAGGGTAACCAGTACCGGCAGCGAAACGGCCATAGTCGCACGCGTGCCGTTGTAGTAAAGGGCGCGCAAACTCGATTTATCCCCAGCCGCATCATACGTACTGGCAGCGGGAGTAAATGTCGTGGTCATTGCGCCGACAAGTTGCTGTGTATAACGGCACAATGAGTTTCCTATGGAGTAGAATGTGACAGCTGAAGCCGATACAAAGGCGCCGACCACCAGGTTGTCTGTCTGGTAGATCAACTGAATTGCAACCATGACAAGGAAAACATAGACGCTATAGGACCATATCTTCTTAAGAACTTCCCATTTCGGTTTCTTCAGCCGAATTGTCAGTTCAGGGTAGATTCTCCGCGCAACGTAGACAAATAAGATGTTGCCGACTGTAGCTGCGAAAAGTTCACAGCAGGCAATCGCAACGATACCGTGGCCAGTACGCAATACCCAGACAACTCCTATTACGCGCAGGGTTAATTGTGTCAGCACCACAAGGGTGTACAGGTCGTACCGATTCAGCGCGGACAGCACCCCGCCGAAAACTCCGATCGACATGTAAATTGCGAAGCTCAGGCCCATCAGAAGAACGACCACGCGGGCATCGCTGGCCAGCGCCGGAGGGACCTTGAACATAAGCGGGAAAATTGCGGCAAAGCCTCCGCATAGAAGCAGCACCAGCGCGCTAAGCTGCATCCGAACCCATAATGCCGCAGAAAGTACTTCAGAAGCCCCTTCGTGATCTCCGGTGGTGTGCCCTTTGGAAACAAACATGGTCACGGAATTTCGCAAGCCCAGATCGAGAAGGCCAAAATAGCTGACGGAGGACATTGCCATGACCCAAACGCCATAAGAGACATTACCCAATCGATGGACAAGAAAAGGGGACAAGAAAAAGGCGACTGCCATAGAGGCTGCGATTGCGAACCAGTTGGACAGAACGCTCCGCGCAATGTGTCTTGCACGCAACTGCAAATCAGGCTCCTTTACGCCGAATTCAGACTCTGACAAAAAAGTTTGCCGCTCTCGAGTTCTAGAAATCGCCTGGCTCAAGAACCGCTACCAATCTCCTGCGTGATAGAGTGATGGTAGCACCGCTCCGGCCTGATTCTAAAGATGATGGGTATCGGTATCGAAACCGTCATCCCGGGTGAGCCGAACTGAAGAGGATTGTCCTGAATGACGCTGAAAGGCGGATTACGGGCCGAATCCCAACTCCTCGGGTGCACGGCAGGCGGTCGAGTTGAAGGCGGTTTCAGAACGGACCCTCTGGTTTGCCGGACGAGGCGCTGAAGCAGGCAGCGGCGAGCTTGCTTTTCAGATGAATGCAGGCTTCATGGAGGTTGGATCTTGGGGTTAGGACTCGCACACTTCATTCCCGTGATCGCCTACCTGGGCTTCTGGGTCATGTGCGTCATCACGTTGGCTGGGCGGCCTCTTTGGGGCCTGTACTATTTAATCCCATTTCTCCCCTATCGCGCAATGCGGAATCACTTTCTCGATTATCCTCTGGGCGCTCACGTGCTGCTCATCCTCGCCGTTGCTGTGATCGTCGCAGCCCTGCTCCACGGCAAGCGGCTTCCCAAATCAAAGCTCTACGTGGTCTGGTTGGTCATTGGGGTTTATTTATATTTTTCCATGTGGATGGGCGCCGCGCTTGGATATGCTCCGGCTCCGCTTTGGTTACACGACGGGAATTTTATAATCTGGAAAGATTACATGGTCGTTCCGTTGGTCTTGGTGGCGACTTCTTTAGTTGTCGAAGACCGAAAGGCCGTAAGAACAGTGATCCTCATTACGGCCATTACACTCCTGTTCATCGACAGGGGTTGCATACTTGAGAGCATGCAGCATTCCTGGGCCAACTTCGACGAGAGCAAGCGCGACGTGGGCCCACTCCAATATGGTTCAAACTTAACGGCCGCGTATTTAGCGGAGTACGCCATATTTTTCTGGGGTTTTTTGCAGTTTGTTAAAGCAAAGAAATATAAGCTGTTTGGGTATGGATTAATAGCCCTCTCCGTGTACGCACTCATGTATACGTTTTCCCGCGGGGGATATGCAGCGCTGCTGTTCGGAGTGCTGGTTCTTGGTGTGCTGAAGGACCGGAAACTCCTGGTGATTTTTGGAGTTTTCCTGCTGACATGGCAACTTATCGTACCTGCCGCCGTGCGCGAACGAGTAACTATGACCAAGGACGCCAGCGGGCAACTGGAAAGTTCTGCCCAGGAGCGCGTTGATCTGTGGAAGGAGTCAATGCATTCTATCGCGCACAGCCCCATCGTTGGCAATGGCTATGCGACGTTCAGTTTTGCCCAGCATGCACACGATTTGGATGATACTCACAACTGGTTTGTACTGGTGATGGAGGAGACTGGCATCATTGGGCTCCTGATGGCCTTTTTACTCTTCCAGCAAACGTTGGCTGTGTCTTTTCGACTTTTCAGGCGGGCTAAGGATCCTCTGTACCGAGGACTCGGACTTGGCATCTTCCTTATCATGTGTGCCAGCATTGTCGCCAACTTCTTTGGCAACCGGTGGACATACCTCGAGATTAGCGGGCCCCTGTTTGTTCTGGTTGGGGCTGCTGTGCGAGCTAATCAACTTATGACGCCACAGGAGGCCTCAACGCAATCGCCGCCATGGCAGGTAAAAGCCCCGGTAGCGTCGCAAGTTGGTTGAGGAATAGACGGGACATTTCATGTTGATCTGTGCTACACAGATATAGGAAGCCGACTTCCCCACTGAACAAGAATGGTATAATTCGGCGAGAAAGTCTTGAGAATGGACTTCTCTTCAACATAAGGGTTGCTATGAGCCTGTCGCACGCCTCGATGGCGCCTATGACACCGAAGAGATCCGCCAGCGCGGAACATCTGCCGTCACTAGATGGGCTTAGGGCTGTGTCCATTGGCCTTGTTCTGCTGGGCCATCTTAGTGTATCGCGAGGATTCGTAACCCTGGACTTGGGAATCGGCAACTACGCCCGCCTGGGGGTGACCGTCTTTTTCGTCATCTCAGGCTTCCTTATCACACGCCTGATGTTGTTGGAACGTATAAAGAATGGACGTGTGTCCCTGAAGCTTTTTTATGAACGAAGAGCGCTGCGCCTCTTTCCGGCTTCGTATACGTTTATAGGTTGCGTATGCTTGCTGTCGCTTGCCGGAGTATTTCATCTGCGCCCCACGGATATCTGGCACGCCGTCACATACACGGTGAACTTTCTGCCCAATCGAGGGAAACAGATTGGACATCTCTGGTCTCTGTCCGTCGAAGAACAGTTTTATTTGATCTGGCCTTTGACGTTCGTACTTTTGGGACCAAGACGCGCGGGCTGGGTTGCCTTTGGAGTGATCCTGTTTGGGCCCTTCGCACGTTTTGGCGACTGGCTATTCCTGAGAGGAACGCCCTATCACGATCTTCCGATGTTTCCGATGGTCGCGGACAGTCTGGCGATGGGTTGCCTGTTGGCGAAAGTTAGCGGTTGGCTGGAAACGAAGACCTGGTATCTACGGTTGTTTCGGCCCGTCTACTCTATCAGCGTGGTTTTTCTGGTCCTGTTGATTAATCGCTACATGGATTATTCCGTGGTCGCGGTTTTCGGTACATCGATTGTCAATCTCGCGTTGGCGATTCTCATTCACCGGAGTGTCTATTGTTCACGGGACCTGGTTGGAAGAGTGCTCAACTGGAGGCCGATTGCATTTGTGGGCGTTCTCAGCTATTCGCTTTATCTTTGGCAGCAGCTGTTTCTCAACCCGGAATCGTCCGCTTGGGCATGTACGTTTCCGCAGAACCTGATTTTTGCAGTGGCTGCAGCGCTTGGATCGTATTTTCTGCTCGAAAAGCCCTTGCTTAAGCTGCGCCGACGGTTGCGCGCTCCTAGAACTTCCGAACAAGTCCCATCTTCGCACCCTGCATGAATAGAGAGGTGAGTGGAGATTGGACGCCATGTGGTCTTAGCGCCCGAGCCTGCTAGGGAAGCTAATCCGGGCGACGAAGGGGAGTTGAGGGAGGGGTGTCTGAGAAATCGCTTTGAAATGGGGCAAATCATGGCCTATTGGTTCTGACAAAGGTCCTGCCGTGAGCGTCCTCCCTTAAGGTTGATTTTCCCGCGATCACGAGTCATCTCCGACGCCGGCCTGTTTTTGGTTCGGGAGTTGGATACGGAATTAACTTGGCTGCTCCCGATGAGGCAGACACGATACAATTCCATGGAACCGGTGCTGAAAAATGAGATTCCGGTTCACACAGGAGTGCGAAGGGTATGGCAGACGAAGAGATAAGTCGCGGAGGCGTTCTTACCCAACCGCGAGCAGGTGCAGAATACGTGCTTCCAAACGACGCAGTGGTTGTCCGCCTGCCCCATTTCCGGTTGCAGGGAGATTCGTTGTTTTTCCTGATCTCGAAGCGTCCATTTGCGGTCTTAACCTCGGCGGAACAGAACTTGTGGAATGCGCTGGAGAAAGAGGCAACGGTCGGGGAACTCGAGGCTCGGCTGAGTGCGCCGGCAGGGGAAGATATACGCCGCCTCTTGGCGCTCGGGGTTGCCGAAGTGCTAACGCCTGCACCGTCTGGGAAACGGCGGCGCGTAATGGTCATCGAACCGCACATGGACGACGCGGCTTTGAGCGTTGGCGGGCTGATGTTGCAGCGGCGGCCCGAATGCGAATTCCTTCTTGTCACGGTGGCCACCCAGAGCGTTGCTACTTCCTATAGAGGGAGCGACCGCGATTTCTTCGATACGCAAACCATCTCGAATCTCCGTAAGGCCGAATCCGAGATCGTGGCCCGGCTGGTATGGGGACGCCACATTCCCCTCGGTCTGGTCGAGGCCACTTTGCGCTACCATCCGCAGAAATGGACGCTCGACTGGTTCCAACGGCACGAACAGGCAGTTTGGGCGTATTTGGAACATGGCGCCGGGCGGGGCGAACTGGAACTGTGGACCTCGACCATCGCTAAGGCAATCGAGGATTTACAGCCGGAGGAGATCTGGATGCCCCTAGGCATCGGCGTACATGTGGACCATCAGTTGACCCGCCATGCCTGTCTCAATATCCTGCGAACTAATCCGAAGCTCGTCGAGCAGTGCGTCTGCCGGTTCTTTCAGGACGTGCCTTATGCGGCAAATTTTCCGAATCACACCGCCGAGTTGGTGGCAACCCTCCGAGGCGCCGGCCTCAAGCTCGAAGAGGAACGCGTGGACGTTGCGGACGTAAAGCAGGACAAAATGCGCCTGCTTTCCGTCTACTTGTCGCAATGGAAGACCGAGGTCATCAAAGTGAGGGTGGAAGCGTGTTCAAAGGCTCTTGGCGGGCCGCCGGAGAGTTTTAACGAATTGTGGTATCGCGTGACGGCCGCACTCACGGAAAACATCGACATGATCGATACCTCGGCGATGAAAGAGTCCATTTACCGCGTCGCGCGGGACGTTGCGCCCTGGTTGCGCCGCAATCGAAATGCCCGGAAGATCGGCATTTTGCTCGCCGCGCCCATGGGCCGCTGGGCGGACGATCTCCAGTATCTGCTCGATTGCTTTCCCAACACGCAATTCGAGGTGCATATGCAGGCAAAATTTGCGGGGCATGCCGAGATGTTCGCGTCGCCCAGAGTCGAGGTCCGGCTAGGGGGCAATCGCTGGCGTTGGATGCTTGGCGACGCGCTGATGACCATCCTCGGGCGGCGGCTGCCGCTGGTGATCGTTACGGGACGGGAAAGAGAAAAGCATGGCCGGTGGCTGGCCCGCTTTGGCCTGATCTCGGACCCGGTGGTCGCGGCGACAATGGGCGATTTTGTTCAGGCGCTTCAGTACGCCGCCAAGAAGGGCGAGTAGTTTTCTCGAATTTACCTTCACACAATGGGAGCGGGCCGGGTTGCGACGAGAGCGTGCGGAGTTCGATTGTGACTCTCGAGCTACGAAACTAAGGAAGATCAGTTACGATGTTGTCGCTACAAGTTGGCGCCGATGAGCTTGCACGGGAGCTCGGGGAACATTTGATAAAGTCCGATTGCTGCTTAACTGGATGAAGTGATCGGAGAGCAGACGGTTTCGTAGCTGCGGAAGAGTTGGTAAATGATAGACATTGTCGCTAAGCCTTCGGAACCACCAGGTATTAAGAGTGCATTGCAGGCCGACATGCCCCACATCCTGCTCGTACTCGATCAGTTCGGGAAGACGCTGGGAGGGGGAGAACGCATCGTTCTGAAGCTCGCGGCACTTCTGCCGCACTACGGATATCGGGCATCTATCCTGACTTTTTCCGCGCATCCGGAGAGCGCAGCTTTGAAGTCGTCGCCCTGTCCCATCTACCTTCTGCCCATACGGCGAACCTATGACCTGACGGCGCTTCGAGCTGCTCTTGAATTCAGACGGTTCCTAAAAGACCAAAGAATCCAGATCGTCCACACATTCTTCGAGAGTTCCGACATCTGGGCGGGATTTGTTACCAAGACAATGTCAAAGGCAAAACTGGTTTGGGCTCGCAGGGACATGGGAATTCTCAGGACCCGCAAACACCACATTGCCTATCGGCTTTTGGCTTGGGCGCCCGATGCGGTGTTTGCCGTTTCGGAACAGGTTAGGCGGCATTCGATTGAGGTCGATCGAATCGACCCTGCTCGCGTCCAGACCATCTACAACGGCTTGAACCTTGAGGATTGGGATACAACCCTCAGGCCGGCTAAGGCTCAGGGCGAATTCCTGGTCACGGCTGTGGGCAATATCCGGCGGGTGAAGGGGCACGATGTGTTCATCAGGGCAGCTGCAGCCGTCGTGCAGCAGTTCCCCAAGGTATCGTTTAGCATCGCCGGCGATGTGCTGGAGCCGGGCTATTTCACAGAACTGCAGGACCTCGTTCAGGATTTGAAACTCGCTAATCATTTCCGTTTCGATGGCGGAGTGACCAATTTGCGCCAATATCTTGCCGCGGCCGACGTTTTTGTTCTTCCCTCGCGCAGCGAAGGATTCTCCAATGCCATAGTCGAAGCTATGGCCGCATCTCTTCCGGTGGTTGCAACCAATGTGGGCGGGAATGCAGAGGCCGTGAACGATGGAATCAGCGGATTCCTTGTCCCTTCGGATGATCCTGGCGCCCTTTCCGCGGCCATTCTCCGGCTGCTCTCCGATCCGTCTAAGGCAAGAGCAATGGGCGCGGCGGGAAGAAGTCTGGTGGAAGAAAGATTTACGGTTGAGGCCATGATGAATCGGACCGCCAGCGCCTACAGTAACCTGCTATCCGGTGGGTGAGCCGCGAACTCCCGAGCGGAATGCCTGGACCGATCAGAGCCAGCCAATCGAATTGTTCTGGGCACTCCTCTTGATTCGGTCGCAAAGGCGCCGCACTTCAGCATCGCCGACCATGCTTCTGGCTAGATTTCCATTCCCCAATTTGAGCTACTTCGACCCAAAAGAGAACCTTTTTAGTAACGAGATGTGCAAGGGTCTGCGCATTGGCCAATCGGTCGGGGCGCAAGTCGCTGAATCTAAAAACTCTCACTTTGGTACTCAATGTGCATAGGTAGAAGTGAGCATCTGTCGTTTGTGCAGGGAGGATCTGCATGGTCCTCCCAATCAGGCGCTTAACTCCGGGTCCCCTCTAATCTAAGTCGAGCTGATTTGCCTCTGGAAGTGCGCAGAGAATCTTGGTGCGAATGCCGGTGGAAGGCATTGCACGTTCTTTGACATTCAACGCGTGAACCATTGAAACCGTAGTTCTACCTGTGGCCAACCCTCTGCAGGGGGCGTAAGCAGGACAAATGCCCACAAGGGCAACTCCAGGAGGAAAGATGAAGAAATTTGCTTTGGCTTTACTCGCATTGGCAACGGCCCTTGCGATCACACCGGCTGCAATGGCTGATGATTTCAATTTCGATTTCACTTCAGCCGGCAGTAACACCAATGGAAGCTATGTATTAGCTTTCGGCATGGATCTCATCGGTAACGAAGTCAGCCATACTGCCACCTCTGTCACCTACCTGATCACGAGTGGAAACCTTCTTAGCGTTTCCGGTACAGAGTCGCTCTTTTCCGGAAGTGGGGTCCTGGCTCCCGTCTCTACGGATGGTTCAGACAACCTGCTCACCATTGGTCTGGGCGACCCGTTCGTAGACTTCGGCGGCATGTCGTTCCTAGTCGGCTCAAACTATCTCAACCTCTGGTCTCCCTGGAACGGTGGCACCTTCACCGGCAGTAATACGAACGACTACGGCATAGATGAAGGACCGGCCTCGACAGGTGCAATTGTCTATCACACAGACGGCAACCTTTCCGTCTCCAATGAGACCCCGACCCCGACCCCGGAACCATCCTCTCTGCTGTTACTCGGCACCGGCCTCCTGGGTCTGGCATTTGTGGCCTTTCGGAAGGCGAAGCCGGCCCGCCCGGTCATGCACCTAAGCCTGTAGTTATTTTGTTCCTCTTGTTCCCGAGCGCAGAAAAGGGCACCGAAAGGTGCCCTTTTCTACAGTGTCGCTTATAAGAGAATCGATTTAGTAATTAGATGTGCAAAACATTGCACAAGCTCGTGCCAGCCTGAGCGTAAGTTATTGATTATAAATAGTCATTAATTGGTGCCCGATGTGCATATGTAGAGGTGAGCGTCTCTTGTGTGTGCAGGCAGGGGCTGCATCGCCTTTCCAATCACACACGTAACGCCCGGGCTCCGCAAAGTCGAGCGGATTTGCCTCTGGAAGTACGCAGAGGATATTGCTGCGAATGCCGGTGGATGACTTCGCACGGTTTTGGAAATTCAACGCGTAACCTTTGAAATCGCAATTTTATCTTTGGCCAGCCCTCTGCAGGGGGCACTAGCAAGGAAAATGCCCGGAAGGGCAACTCCTGGAGGAATGATGAAGAAGTTCTCAATCGCTTTACTCGCATTGGCAGCGGCCCTTGCGATCACGCCGACGGCTTTGGCTGATTCATTCAATTACACATTCACCGATGGAACAATCCATGCCACCGGCACACTTACTGGGAGCGAGGTCGGCAACACCGGCGTGTACGACGTCACAAGTGGCTACATGAATTTTGTTGAAGGCACCTCAAGCTATTACGCGACCATCGATAGCAACCCGGCGGATCTCGCCGCCAATGGCGCCGATGACCTGCTCTACTACCCTGCTTCCTCGTCTAACCCTGTGACCCCCCTGCTCCTTGGCTTGGGCGATAAAAAGGGCCTTATGTTCACATTGAACGGCAATGTCGATTACTTCCAAATCTGGGCTGGCGACAACAATGGTGATTTCGTCAACTTGACTTGGCCCCTTTTGACGGTCTCATTGGCCCCACCTAAAGGCATGTGTTCTGTCATTCCGTGTTGGCCTTGGCGGAAGGAGCCCGTAGGGCGACTGGAGCCAAGGCCAA